>Ga0187894_10001897_pt1 | contig 26041 bp, 29 predicted proteins | sample GBC1701081metaG_FD_136650 | JGI IMG/M metagenome (GOLD analysis project Ga0187894, IMG submission 136650) | White microbial mat communities from a lava cave in the Kipuka Kanohina Cave System on the Island of Hawaii, USA - GBC170108-1 metaG ... | reverse complement strand
CGCCCGCTGGTCGGCTGGGGGATGGTCTGCGGCCTGCTGCTCATCGTGGCCGCCGTGCTGTTCGGCCTCGAACTCGGGATCTGGTTCTCGGTGGCGATGATCGCCGTCGCCGGTGCGTCCATCCTCTACCAGACCCAGGCGGTCATGCGGGACTACCCCTCCGAGGCCTACGTCGGCGCCGCCGTGCAGCTGTTCGCGTCGATGATGTTGATGTTCTGGTACGTGCTGCGGCTCCTGGCCCAGATGCGCAACTGACCGAGCCCGTTCAGACGCCCACGCCCGCGTAGTCGGGCGCCAGCAGTTCGGGGCGGCACACCTCGTCGACGGCGCGCCGGGGCGTGCCGTGCACGTCGGCCATCCACGCCAGGGTGGCCGACCACCGGTCGGCCCGCATGGCGGCGGCCCGGCCGTCGTGGTGCGCGTTGACCCGCAGGAGCTCCCACTCCTCCTGCACGTCGCCGGCGGGCACGCGCGGCGCACGGCGGGCGCTCTCGGCCAGACCGGCGGCCAGGGTTTCGGCCTGCAGGCCGAGCGCTTCGGCGAAAGCGTCCCGAAGCCGGGTCGCCACCTCCACCGGGACCCGGTCGTGCACCACGAGGCCGGTGGTGTACACGGGCGGGCCGATGGGGACGGCCCGCACGGCCACGCCGGCCCGGCGGCGGGCCCAGGGCACCAACTCGGACCAGGACGCGATCATGTCCACCTCACCACGGCGGAGGGGCGCCTGGGCGTCGTCAACGGGGACCGGGACCAGCGCGGCGGTGGCGCCGGCGGCGTCGGACAACGCCCGCTGGAACTCGGCCAGGAACCACCCGAGGCGGCACACCGCCAGGCGACGCCCGTCGAGCTGGGACGGCCGGTGGAGGTCGCTCTCCACCCGGACCATGGCGGCGATCGGACTGCGCTGGTGGAGCACCCCGACGAAGCGGGCGGCGGGGCCCGCCCGGTCGCTCGACCCGGCCAGGAGGGATCGCACGCCGGTCACGCAGGCGTCGGCGTCACCACCGAGCACGGCCCGGGCTGAAGCGCTGGTGAGCTCGACGTGGAGCCCGTGACGGCGGAACACCCCGGTGGCGGCTGCCGCGTACAGCGGCAGATTGAGGCCCGGGTGTCAGACCGGGGCGTAGAGACCAAGGCGCACATGGTCGACCATGGCCCGAATGGTACGCCCGCCCGCGCTCCGGGGCGCTGACTAGCCCGATCGACGGCCGAAACGGCCCGTGTGGGCCATGGTCGGGCCGGGCGCGTCGGCGCACAGTGCTCACACGGAACCGAGGCGTGTCGCCGCCGACCGCCCCTTCCTACCCACGATCCGGCAGCGGGCCGGATCGTGACAAGCCTCGGACCAGAACAGGAGACCATTCGATGCAGCACGTCAAGATCGTGGCCGCAGTGGTGGCCGGCACGTTGGCCGTCGGTGTGAGCGGCGCCTTCGCCATGTCCGGCCATACCCCTCCGGCCCCCGCGGCAACGGCGCCCACGACCGACGGTGGCGCGGCCGTCCGGTCGTCGGCCGCCGTCAAGAGCCACGCCGCCGGAGGGCGCATCTCGGCCGGCGCAACGGCCTCGCCCGGCGGCGAGACCGATGCGACCGTTTCGGCCTCGGTCCCCGGTGGGTCCGCCTCGCTGGCGGCATCCACCGCCGGCGCCCGCGCCTCGGTGACCGCGGGGCTCCCCCTGGCGCCGGTCGGCGCGGTGCTGGGCTCGCGGCCCCTGCCGGTGGTCGCCGACATCGTGGCCGCCGTGCCCCAGGCCGGCGTCTCGACCGTCACGCGGCTCCTCAGCCAGCTCCCCGTCGACAGCCTGCCGGTCGTCGACGAACTGATCGGCTCATTGCCGGCCGGCATCGCCACCGAGCTGGTCGCCGACCTGCTGGGCTCGCTCCCCGTCGGTGCCGTTCCTTCGCTTCAAGGTCTCCTGGCCGCCGTGCCGGCCGGCCAGCTCAGCGTGGCCGGCTCGGTCCTCACGACGGTGCCCGGCGCCCACCTGCCGATCCTCGGCGACGTCCTGGGCCGCCTGCCGATCGGGAGCCTCCCGGCCTTCAGTGCCCTGCTGAACGGCGTCCCGAGTGGGCAGCTCGCTCTGGTGGGCACGCTGCTCACCAGTGTGAAGAGCACCGATCTCCCGCTCGTCGGGCAGATCCTCGGCTCCGGCACCCTGCCCGTCATCGGCAACCTGCCGATCCTCGGCGGCCTCCTCGGCGGGGGCGGCGGCGTCGGCGCCCTGCCGTCGGCCATTACGCCGGTACTCGGCCAGCTGCTGGCTTCACTGCCCGGCAGCAGCCTGCCCCTGGTCAACGCCGTGCTGTCGGCCATCCCGGCGGCGCAGCTACCGGTGATCGGCCAACTGCTGGGCTCCCTGCCGTCCACCTCGGTGTCGGTCGTCGGCCAGCTGTTCGTCTCGGCGCCGTCCAGCGTCCCGGCCCTCGGGAACCTCCTGGACATCGTGCCGATCGGCTCGCTCCCGCTGATCGGCAAGGTCCTGGCCATGGTGCCCGTCGGCAGCCTCACGCAGCTGACCGAGCTGCTGGACGTCGTGCCCGTCGGCCAGCTGCCGCTGGTGGGCCAGATCCTGGGCCTGGTCGGCTGACCCGCTACGGGTCGTAACGGGTGCCGTCGAGGGCGGCGGTGGTGGAGGTGAGGTCGGCGTTGTGGACGATGCCGCCCCACACGAGGAAGTCCGCGCCGGTCCACAGGCCGGCCGGGCTTCCCCGCCCCTGGAGCGCGCTGGTGACCAGCGTCGCCCACCGCCCGGTGAGGGGGCTGTAGGCGGCGCCATCCCCGAAGAAGTCGAAGTTGTCGCCGCCGCCTCCCCAGATCAGCAGGTCGAAGCCCGTCCACACCGAGGCCGGGCCGGCCCGGGCCTGCAGCGGCGCCTCGGGCAGGGAGCTCCAGCGGTTGGTGCCGGGCTCGAAGCTGGCGCCGTCGGCGAAGACCCGCTGCGCGTTCCCCCCGCCCCAGATCACCATGGCCGAGCCGGTCCACACCGTCGCCTGACCACCACGCGATTCCAGCGGTGCCGGGGGAAGCGGACGCCACGTGCCGGCCACCACGTCGAGGGCGGCGCCGTCGTTGAAATGGCCGGCGTCGCCGGCACCGCCCCACACCACCAGCTCGTCGCCGGTCCAGGCGGTCGCAGCACCGGTGCGCCCGGCCAGCGGGGCGACAGGCAGGGACGTCCACGATCCCGTTGCCGGGTTGAAGGCGGCGCCGTCGTTGTAGAAGGCACCGCGCGCACTGCCGCCCCAGACGAGCAGCTCCCGCCCGGTCCACACCGCCGAGACGCCGCTCCGAGGCGACAGCGGTGACGCCGGCATCGGCCGCCACGTGTCGGACCGCGGCGCATACACCGCGCCGTCGGCGAAGAACTGCGGCCCGGCACTGCCACCCCAGACCAGGACCTCGTCGGCGGCCCGAACCATGGCGGGCCGGTCACGCGCCGCCAGCGGGCTGGGCGCGAGCGGCCGCCAGCGATCCGGCGTGGGTGCGTAGGCCGCCCCGTCGCTCGCCGGCTGGGGAATCTCCTCGTCACAGCGGTCGGTGGCACACAGAAAGGCACCGCCCCACACCAGCATCTCGGTCCCTGTCCACACCGCGGCCCGGCCCGGTCGACGGGTGAGCGGGGGGTCGGCGATCGGGCGCCAGGACTTGGTGGTGAGGAGCGGCCCATCGGTCGCCGCCGGCCGGCGGCTGGCGCAGCCCGCGGTCGACACCACCAGCGCCAGGCAGGCCAGCCCGACCGCCAGGCGACGCGAGGATCGGGTGTCGAGCATCCCGAGACGATATTCGACGAAGGAACCGGGTCCCCGCCACCATGAAGGAGCGAATATCCTCCGGCCCGTGCATCCGGGGGTCCACGCGGCGTCGGTTCCCGGCAAGCCGGCCTGCGTCATGGGTGGCTCGGGCGAGCTCGTCACCTACGCCCAGCTCGATGACGCGTCCCGGCGCCTGGCCCGCGCCCTGCAGGACCGGGGCGTGGAGCCCGGTGATGTCGTCGCCATCCACATGGAGAACTGCGTGTCATACCTCCAGGCGGTATGGGCGGCCCAGCGCTCCGGCCTCTACTACACCACCGTGAGCCCCCGGCTCACCGCGACCGAAGCCGCCTACCTGCTCGACGACTCGGCCGCGGTGGCGCTGATCACCACGGTGGCCCAGGCCACCGTGGCCGATGCCCTGCGACCGATTACGGCCGGGGTCCGCGTCCGCATCGTGGTGGGTGGCGATCTCGAGGGCCACGAGCGGTGGGACGACGTGCTGGCCGGTGCTCCGCCGCGACCGAGGGAGCCCGAGATCGAGGGCCGCAGCATGCTCTATTCCTCGGGCACCACCGGGCAGCCCAAGGGCGTGCGAAAGCCGCTGCCGCTGGTGCCCATCGGGACACCGAAGGTCGACGTCATCCTCGGCGTCGGCCAGCTCCTCTACGGCTTCGACGACTCGATGGTCCTGCTGTCGCCGGCGCCGCTGTACCACGCCGCCCCGCTCTGGTTCTCGACCGCGGTGACTCGCGCCGGTGGCACCGTCGTGGTCATGGAGCGCTTCGATCCGGTGAACTTCCTTCGTCTGGTCGAGTCGTACCGGGTGACGCACACGCTCCTGGTGCCGACGATGTTCGTGCGGTTGCTCCGCCTGCACGAGGCCGAGCGGTCCGCCCGGGACCTCTCCAGCCTCCGCTACGCCGTCCACGGCGCCGCTCCGTGCCCGGTGCCGGTGAAGCACCAGATGATCGACTGGTGGGGCCCCATCGTCCACGAGTACTACGGCGCCACCGAGGGCAACGGCTTCGTCGCCTGCACCAGTGAGGAATGGTTGGCCCGCCCGGGCACCGTGGGCCAGTCGATGGCCGGCACCATTCACGTACTCGACGACGAGGGTCGAGAACTCGGGCCGGGCCAGGCGGGCACCATCTACGTGGAGGACGGCCCCGGCTTCGAGTACCACAACGACCCGGCGAAGACGGCCGGGGCCCACAACGAGCAGGGCTGGTCCACCCTCGGCGACGTCGGCTTCCTCGACGAGGACGGGTGGCTGTTCCTGACCGACCGCAAGGCGTTCACGATCATCTCCGGGGGCGTCAACGTGTACCCGCAGGAGGCCGAGAACGCGCTGGTCAGCCACCCCAGGGTCCTCGACGCCGCCGTGTTCGGCATCCCCGACGAGGACATGGGCGAGGTGGTCCACGCCGTCGTCCAGCCGGCCGACATGACCGAGGCCGGGCCGGACCTGGAGGCCGAGCTCCTGGCCTGGTGCCACCGGCGGCTGGCCCGTTACAAGTGCCCTCGGGCGGTGGAGTTCGATGCCGCACTGCCCCGCGACCCCGCCGGAAAGTTGTTCAAGTCCGCCCTCCGGGATCGGTACCGCGGCACCCTCGATTGACCCACCGCGGGCGGGCGGTCAGTGGTGGCCGGCGGTCCAGGCGAGGAGGCCGTCGACCGGCAGCGCGTTCACGACCCGCCCGGCATCCACACCGGCCCGGGCCGCCCGTTCGCAACCGAACGGCTGCCATTCGAGCTGACCCGGCGCGTGGGCGTCGGTGTCGATCGACACGCGGCACCCGGCCGCCACGACCGCCTCGAGTATCCGCATCGGTGGGTCCAGGCGCTCGGGACGGCAGTTGACCTCGATGGCCTTGTCGCCCGCGAGGGCGGCGGCGAGCACCGCGTCGACGTCGAAGACCGACTCGGGCCGGCCTCGACCCACCACCAGGCGGCCCGTGCAGTGGCCGAGTATGTCCAGGTGCCGGTTGTGCAACGCCGCGATCATGCGTCGTGACATCGGGCCCGACTCCATCCGGAGCTTGGAATGGACGCTGGCGACCACGACGTCGAGCCGGGCCAGGAGTTCGTCCTCCTGGTCGAGCGACCCGTCCTCGTTGATGTCGACCTCGATGCCGGTGAGGATGCGGAACGGAGCGAGCGCGTCGTTCAGGCCGGCGACCACGTGCAGCTGGTGGCGGAGCCGGTCGGCGGAAAGGCCGTTGGCGACGGTGAGCCGCGGGGAGTGATCGGTCAGCACCATGTACTCGTGGCCCAGCGCCGCAGCCGTCCTGGCCATCTCCTCGATGGGGCTGCCGCCGTCGGACCAGTCGGAGTGCACGTGGCAGTCGCCCCGGAGTGCAGCCCGCAGGCTGGCCCCGGGCCCGGTGGCCGGGTCGGGTGCGAGCCCCTCCAACCGGGCGAGGTAGGAGGGCACCTCCCCGACCAGCGCCTGCAGGATGACGCGCTCGGTCTTCTCGCCGATCCCGGGAAGCTGTCGCAGTCGCCCGGTGGCGGCCCGCTCGGCCAGCTCCCCGTCGGGCAGTCCGGCGACCACGTCGGCCGCAGCCCGGAAGGCACGAACGCGGTATGTCGGCTCCCGGGCCCGCTCGAGTAGGTGGGCGATCCGACGAAGTGCGTCGAGCGCCCGATCCGCCCGGTCAGCCGTCGTCGCCGCTTCGGCCCTTGCGCTTGCCGGGTCGGTCGCCGCGTTCGCTTCCATGCTCGCCATCATCGTCGTCGCCACCGTCGCCGGCCGGGCGGGCGACCGCCGGCGGGGCCGGCGCCGCCGGTTGGGTGGCCGGCGGAAGGGCGGGGACCGGGCCGATGCCCGGTAGGGCGCCGAGCACTGCGACGAGTTCGGTGGTCGCCGCGGTGGAAAGGGTCCTGGCCGCGTGCCATGCGGTCGCCTCGGCGAGAAGGGCGCGGGACTCGTCGATGGCGTCGCCACCGGTACCGACGCGATCGGCGATGGTGCGAAGCCGATCGGCCGCCTCCGGGCCTCTCGGCCCGTCCCCCACCTCGACCCGCGCCGCCAGGTCGCGGAGGACCGAAGCGCCCGAGGTGTCACCGGCGACAGCTGTACCGCTACCGCGGCCGAGCGCCGCCGCGGCGAGCAGGACCACCAGGACGCCGGCGGCGGCGGCCACCAGGGCCCACGCGCCGCGCCCACGGCTCGATGGGGGTGTCATCGGCATGGTGGAGTCGAGCGCGGGCGCGAGAACGGTGGGCGAGCCGATCGCCGGCGGCGGGCGGGCTCGCAGCAGGATGGCCATGGCCGCGGCCGTCGGCGGCCGGGCCGCCGGCTCGCGCGCCATCGCCGCGTCGACAGCCGCGGCCAGGCCAGCGTCGACGCCGGGCCGCGCCTTCGCCAGCGGAAGGGGGGCCAGCGTCTGGATGGCGGCCGCCATGGCCATGGGAGTCGCGGCCTGGAACGGCTTCACCCCGGCCAGTGCCTCGTAGAGCACCACGCCGAGCGAGTAGAGGTCCGACCGCGCCGTCGCCGGGTGCCCGTCCACCCGCTCGGGGGCCAGGTAGGCCGGCGTGCCGAGAACCACCCCGGCCGTCGTGGCGTCCCCGGCCGCCGACTCGGCGCTCTTGGCGATGCCGAAGTCCCCCACCTTGGCGGACCCGTCAGCCGCGATCAGGATGTTCGCCGGCTTCACGTCGCGATGGACGATCCCGGCCGCGTGCGCAGCACCCAACGCGCCGGCGATCTCGAGCGCCATCCGACGCACGACGTCCTCGTGCAGCGGGCCGTCGGCCATCCGGTCCCCCAGCGTCTCGCCCGGAAGGCGCTCCAACACGAGGAACGGCAGCCCGCCGTGACTGCCGGTGTCGTATACCGCGACCACGTTCGGATGGGAGAGCTGCGCGGCCGCCCTGCCCTCCACCTCGAATCGGCTCCGGACCTCGGGGCGGGCCGCCAACGCCGGGCGGAGCATCTTGACCGCCACCGGTCGCCGGAGCCGCTCGTCCCACCCGTCGAAGACCTCGGCCATCCCGCCCCGGCCCAAGAGCTCGCCGAGACGGTACCGATCGCACAGCACCTCGGTGGAGGGCGGGGTATGCACGGCGGTGTGCGTACCCGCGGCGACCCCCGGGAATGCCTCGACCCTCGACCCTCAGCCCTCCATGGCGTCAGTGAGCAGCGCCATCTCGTCCAGGAGGGTGGCGGTGTCGTCCCGGCTGACGTAGGTGAGCGGTGTGGCCGACTCACACCAGCGCCGGAGGAGGGCGGCTCGCTCCCTGCGCTCCCGGCGCTCCCGGAACCGGTAGATCAGCGTGCCGCAGGCGCAGTCGTCCCCGCCGTAGAGGTCGACGCGCAACTCGTCGCCCTCGCACTCGACGCCGAACAGGCGCACGTTCTGGATGACCTCGATGCCCCCACTCATCCGCCCCCCTTCAGCGACGACATTCTGCCAACTTCGGAGGCGTCCGTGCCGTCACGACGGGTGATCGGGCCACGGGTCGCCAGCCCGCAGCTCGGCCACCAGGGCATCCACCACATCGACCAGCGAACCGCCCCGAGCCACGATGGCCCGCTGGCGCTGGTAGCTCGGCCGATCGGCCATCAGCACCACGTCGGCCAGCTCGGGGCGGCAGCCCAATCGGTCGGCGGTCGGGCCCAGCTCCTCGACGAGGTCGGCGACCGCCGCCCGCACGGGCACCAGCCGGCCATCGTCGTCGACGATCAGCTCACCATCCACACCGTGGCGCGCCGCCCGCCACTTGTTCTCCCGCACGACCCAGCCGGGCTGTCCCGGAAGGTCCTGGCCCCGGTCGAGGCGTCCGTTCATCCACTCGACCAGGCATTGGCTCAGGGCGGCGACGGCCGCGACCTCCCGGAGCGTGGGCAGCCCGTCGCAGATCCGGAGCTCGACCGTGCCGAAGTTGGGATGGGGCCGGATGTCCCACCACACCTCACGGATCGTGCGAATGGCGCGGGCCGACACCAGTGTCGTCATGAGCCGCTCGAACTCCGGCCAGCCGCTGAGTTGGTAGGGCAGGCCGGCGGTCGGCAGGGCCTCGAACACCTTGGACCGGGCCGACGCCAGCCCGGTGTCCCGCCCGTTCCAGTATGGGCTCGAGGCGGAGATGGCCAGGAAGTGCGGGACGTAGGAGGTCAGGGAGTTGGCCACGGCGATGGCCTTCGCCGGTGAGCGGACGCCGACATGGACGTGGATGCCGAAGATCTGCAGCCGGCGGCCCAGCCACTGCATCTCGTCGATCAACTCGTGGTAGCGCGGGTCGGGGCTGATGCGCTGGTCGGCCCAGTCGGACAGAGGGTGCGTGCCGGAGCAGGCCAGCTCGATGCCGCGCCCGTCGGTGAGGGACCGCAGTTCGTCGATGGTGGCGCCGAGGTCGGCGCGGGCCTCCGCCGCGGTCGAGCACACGCCGGTGATGACTTCGATGGTCGACTCCAACAGCTCGTGCTTCGCCTTGGGATGGGCGCCTCCCGGATGGGCCCGGCCCATGGCGGCGAGCACCTCGCTGGCCGCGCTGGTGAGCTGGCGCGAGCCGCGATCGATCAGCTCGAGCTCCATCTCCACGCCGACGCTGGGCCCGGCTGACGCCTGGAACTCGATCCGCACCAGCCGACGCTAAACGACCGGACGTCAGCGCGCGGGAAGGCGCACCACCAGCCCGGCGGTGGCGAGGGCCAGCAGCGCGCCGGCCAGCGCCACGGCGCCGCGGAAGCCGGCCGGCCGGCCCTGCTCGTCGGGTCGGGAGGACGATGCCAGTTCGCCGGCGGGCGGGGCTGGGGCGCCGGAACCATCGGCGTCGTCCACCGACACGCCGAGGACCGCGGCTTCGGCCGCCGACGGCGGCCCGCTGGCCCCCGGGGCCGTCGATGGCGACGGGCCTGCCTCGGGAACCACGGGGCCGGGCGCCCGACTCGTCGTTGGTGCCGCGGCGGCCGGCGCCTGCGGCGCGCGGGTCGTCGGCGGTGCCGGGCTCGATGGCGGGCTCGGAGGGGGGCTCGGAGCGGCCGGCGGCGCCGTCGTCGGTGGTGCGGTGGCCGGCGGCGCCGTCGTCGGTGGTGCGGTGGCCGGCGGCGCCGTCGTCGGTGGGGAGGTGCTCGGCGGCGGCGGTACGACCGGCGGACCGGTGGCCGCCACGGCCCGGCCCACGTCGAGTCGCCCGGCACAGGTCGGACTTCCGCTGCCACACCCGACGCGGCGATCGGCGTTGGCCAGCAGCACCTCGATGGCCCGAGTCGGGCTGAGGCCGCGCGACAGCAGCAGCGCCAGCGCGCCCGACACATGGGGGACGGCCATGGATGTGCCCTCGATGTAGGCGTAGCGGTTCGGCACGTAGGACGAGTAGATGCCGCCCTCGGGGCCCCCCCGCGCCATGTTGCCGCCCGGCGCGAGCAGCGCCCACTTGGCCGTTCCCGTCGCCACCGAGTAGGGCGCCAGCTCGTCGTCGCGGCCCGTCGCCCCGACCACGACGGCGTTGGCCGCGCCGTAGTTGGCCGAGCTGGAGAACAGGCTGGCGTTGCCGGCGGCCAGGACCGGGATGGCGCCTCGGCTCCACGCGTACTCGACCGCCGCCGCCAGGTCGGCGCTGCCGCCCCCGAACAGTCCCAGGAAGGACGTGGTCTCCAGGCTGAGGTTGACCACCTTGGCGCCCCGGTCCACCACCCACCGGATGCCGGCCCGGACGTCGTCCAGGGACGCCGAGTCCCGGTCGAACACCCTGGCCACCAGGAGCTTGGCGTCCGGTGCGATCCCCGCGATCCCCCGGCCGTTGTCCTTGGGCGCGGCGGCGATGCCGGCGACGTGGGTGCCGTGCCCGGTCTGGTCCTGCGCCGAGCCGGCGCAACGCGCCGGATCGCCGCCGGTCCCGACGCAGGCGGTGTGGCCGGCCAGCTGGCCGCTCAGGTCCTCGTGGGCGAGGTCGATGCCGGTGTCGACCACCCCGATGAGCACGCCGGCACCGGTGGTCGAGGCCCATGCCGCCGGCGCGCCGATGCGGGCCGGCGCCCACTGCTTGGCCCAGTGCGGGTCGTCGGTGGCTGCGGCCGGCGCCGCGCCCGCTCCAAGCACCGACGCGACGACCCCGAGCATCGCCGCGACCCGTCCCACCACAGGCCATCGCATCCCGCTCATGGTCCCACGGGAAGCGCACCGCAGCGGCGCGGGTCGGCGTCCGCCCCGCCGAAATGGTCCGGCCACTAGAGTCCCGCTCGTGGGAACGGGGGGCACGTCGAACCGCAATACTCCATGAAGCGGGCGGCGTGGGCGCTCGTGGCGGCTGGCTTCGGCGTCGTGGCCCTTTTCGTGGCGCTGTCGTCCGACGACGAGGCCCGGACGATCGAGGTCGGCCAGAACCGCTTCGTCAACCCACCCGGCCTCATCGACGCCAACAACTCCCCGTCGGTGGCGCGCAACCCGACCCGGCCCAGCAACGTGGTCGTGTCGCACCGCCTCGACCTGCCCGGGTTCTCGGCGGCGATCCAGTGGAGCGAGAACAACGGCACCACGTGGAACCAGACGGCACTCCCCCTGCCGGTCGGCCGGGACCGGCCCTTCGCACCCGACGTCGCCTTCGGGCCGGACGGCACGCTGTTCGTCACCTACGTGAACCTGGAGGGCACCGGCAACCGCCCCCAGACCCTGTGGGTGTCCTCGTCGGCCGACGGAGGGCGCACGCTCGGCGCTCCTGTCGAGGTCGCCGGCCGGCTCTCGTTCCAGGCCCGCGTGGTGGTGGACGGCACCGGCACCGTCTACGTGACGTGGTTGGCCGTCAAGGACGTGGCCCCGCTGGCCATCGTCGACGGTGACAACCCGATCGTGGTGGCCCGGTCCACCGACGGGGGCCGTACCTTCTCGGCGCCCGTGCGGGTGAGCGACCCGGCCCGCCAACGCGTCGGCGCGGCCAGCCCCGTCATCGACCGGAACGGGGACCTGGTCGTGCTGTACGAGGACTTCAAGAACGACCGGCGCGACTTCGAGAACCTCGACGGTCCGGTCCACGACGAGCCGTTCACCCTCGTGGTCACCCGCTCCTCGGACAAGGCCCAGTCCTTCGCGCCGGCCGCGGAGGTGGACACCGGGCTGGTACCGCTCACTCGGTTCCTGGTGTTCCTGCCCGAGTTCCCCTCCATCGCCGCCGGACCCGGCGACGACCTCTACGTCGCCTGGGCGGATGGGCGCGGTGGCGACATGGATGTCTATCTCCGACGGTCGGGCGACGGGGGCCAGACGTGGGCGGCAGCGGTCCGGGTCAACGACAACCCGCAGGGCGACGGCACCTGGCAGTACCTGCCGCGGGTCGCCGTGGCGCCCGACGGCCGGGTCGACGTGCTGTACCTCGACCGCCGCCGCGACCCGGACAATCTCCTGGCCAACGCGTTCCTGGCCAGCTCGGAGGACAGCGGCCGGTCCTTCGACACCGTCCTTCTGTCCTCGCAGCCGTTCGACTCCCGGGTCGGTTTCAGCGCCAACGCCAAGTTGGAGCCCGACTTCGGGTCCCGCCTCGGCCTGTCCAGCGTCGACGGCCAGGCGCTGGCCGTGTGGACCGACACCCGCTTCGGCTCCGAGGACACCGGCCGCCAGGACATCGCCTCGGCCCGCATCGAGTTCTCCGGGGGCGGCAGTGGCCGGGGCTCGGTTCCACTGGTCCTGCTGCTGCTCCTGGGTGGGCTCGCCGCTCTGGCCGCACCGATCGCTCAGGCCGTTCTGGCCACCCGTCGCGCACCAGTCGCCGCCCGTGGCAAGGTGTGACCCGATGAGAGTCGCGTTCGTGGGCAAGGGGGGCGTCGGGAAGTCGGCCATCGCCGGCACCTTCGCCCGCATGCTGGCCCGGCAGGGCGAGCCCGTCCTCGCCATCGACTCCGACCCCCTGCCCGGGCTCGCCTTCTCGCTCGGCCTCGCGCGCTCGGACGCCCCCATCCCCGACGAGGCGGTCGAGGAGAAGCCCGAGGGCGAGGAGGGGCCCCGCTGGCGGCTGCGGGCCGGTCTCACCGCCACCGACGCCGTCGAGGCCTACGCACTGACCGCTCCGGACGGCGTGCGGTTTCTGCAGTTCGGCAAGCACCGGGGCGAGGCCCGGGCCCTGTGGCGCTCGCAGTTCGCCTTCCGCCAGATCGTCCGGGAGCTTTCCGACGACCGCTGGCACCTCGTGGGCGACCTGCCCGGCGGCACCCGCCAGCCCTTCACCGGCTGGGGCAACTTCGCCGAAACGGTGCTGGTGGTCGTGGAGCCCACCGCGAAGTCACTGCTCACCGGCCGCCGCCTGGCCCGCCTGGCTCTGGCCGAGGACCGGGGTTGGAACATCCTGGCGGTGGCCAACAAGGTCCGCGAGCCCGGTGACGCCGAACGCGTCGCCGCCCGCACCGGCCTGGAGGTCGTCGGGTCCGTCCCTTGGGACGACGCCCTCGCCGAGGCCGAGCAGCGGGAGGCGGCGCCCATCGACATGGCCCCCGAGTCGCCGGGGGTCCGGGCGGTAGCATCACTCGTCGACCGGCTGCTCGCCGCCCGCACCACTGCCCGTACGATCGCGGGCGCCAACCAGGAGGGGGTCGCGTGAAGGTTGCTGTCGTCGGCAAGGGTGGGTCGGGGAAGACCACCACCTCGGCCATCGTCGCCCGCACGCTGGCTCGCCACGGTCTGCACGTGGTCGCCCTGGACTGCGACTCGAACCCGAACCTCGGGCTCTCGCTGGGCGTCGGCGACGACGAGACCGAGCGACTGTCGTCGATGCGCGAGGCGCTCGACGAGGGCGGTGAGGAGCACACACCCGGCTGGGACCAGCTCATCGAGCGTTTCGGGTCCGATGCCCCCGACGGCGTGCGATTGGCGGTGGTGACCCGGATCGACAACCCCGAACCGGGCTGACTCTGATGTGGGTTGTCCCCCGAGCAGTTGCTCGGATCCGCTGATTTCGGAAGTGCCACGGTGGTCGCCGACATGGAGGCCGGTATCGGCACGCTCACTCGCCTGAGCGAGGAGCGGGTCGACGCCGTGCTGGTGGTGGTGGAGCCGACACCCAAGTCGATCGAGGTCGGTGTGCGGGCCGTGGCCCTGGCCGCCGAGAAGTCGCTGGGTCGCGTCGTGGTCGTGGCCAGCCGCATCCGCAACGACGACGAGCTGGCCGTGATGCACGCCGCCTTCCCCGGCCAGGAGGTCGTGGCCATCCCCGACGACCCGGCCATCGTCAAGGCCGACCGCCAGGGCGTGGCCCCGCTCGACCTGGCGCCGGACGCGCCGGCTGTCCAGGCGCTGTGCGCCCTGGCCCGCAGCCTCCTACCGGTGCCGGCCTAGATGGCTGCCGGCGCCCGCACCGCCGGCGCCCGCACCGCCGGGGTCGGCCTGCCGGTGGCCGGCCTGGTCATCGCGGCCTGGGCCGTCCTGCCCCCCTACAGCGGCCCCACCATCAACACCTCGACCCGGGTGGAGGTCGCCGACCACGTGGTGCCGGCCATCCTGCTCGTCGCCGTCTCGGTCTGGGGGTTCCTGCGGGTGCGGGGCGCGCCGGCGCCACCCGATGGTTCGGGGATGCTGGTGGCCGGCTTCGGCGTTCTGCTGGCCGGGCTGTGGATGACGGCGACGCATGTGCCGCTGGTGGCGCAGGCACGGCGCGACGAGGTCTCGTGGGCGGCGGCCAACTACCACACGCTGCCCGGCCTGGTCGTGCTGGCCCTGGGCGCGGTATGGGTCATCCGCCACTGGGCCGACGCGGCCCCGACCGACCCGGCTACTGGCGGGCCTGGATCAGGTGGTAGAGGAGGAGCAGCTGGGTGAGGGCCAGGGGCTCGCTGCGCTTGCCGGGCTCGATCTGTCCCAGCTCCTCGGGGAGCGGCTCGTCCACCCCGAGCTGTTTCCAGATGGCCTCCTCCACTCGCCGGGTGGTGTCGCGGTCGGCGTAGCTGTGGATGTGGACCGAGTCGACGGGCTTGCCGTCCTCGTCGCGTGACAGCTTGAGGTGGATGGCCTCGCGCATGTCGTCGGTGAGGATCGAGGCGAGGTCGGGGTGCGGCGCGGTGGGCCGAAGGAGCAAGGTGGCCGACAGCGGGTCGTCGGCCGTCTCGCCCCGCTCGGCGATGGGTGCGAACTGCACGACGATGTCGGCGTGGGCCCGCTGGGGTCGGATGAACTCGGTCGACTCCGGCTCCCTCCGGTCCAGGTCGGCCCGGACCTGGTCCTCGGTGTAGCCCCGCTTGGTGGTGTCCCGCTTGATCTTCCAGTCGTACCGGATGGGCTCGGGAGGATCGAGGTAGACGCTGACGTCGAAGCAGGCCCGTGACAGCTTCGAGTGGATCGGGATCAGGCCTTCGATGATGACGTACTCGCGGGGGTCGACTAGCACGGGGCGGCCCAGGGTGCCGTTGCTGTGGTTGTAGATGGGCTGCAGGATCGGCTGGCCGAGCGCGATGAGCTGCAGGTGCTGCTCCATGATGTCGACGTAGTTGCAGTCCGGGTGCAAGGGCGTGAAGGGAAGCGACTTGCGCTCCTCGCGGTCGTAGCGGTGGTAGTGGTCGGTGCAGATCGACGTGCTGGCGTCGTGGCCCAGCGCTTCCACCAGGCCCTTGGTCAACGTCGTCTTGCCGGCCGCGCTGTCGCCGGCGATGGCCAGCATCGCCGGTCGGGACCGGGGCCCGCCGCTGTCCCGCCACGCCCGACTGATCGCAACCTGCTTCTCGACCACGCGCCACCCTTTCAGCAGTCAACTCGACAAAAGGTTCCACAGCTTCATGCGGGTCATCCCACCCCGCATCCCTCTGCAGAGGGAGGTGGTGGGGGATGGAACCCTCTGGGTCAGCCCGCGATGGCGGCCGTCGCCCTGGCCCGCAGGTCCGACACGGCGTGCTCCAGGCCCTCAGGGTCCCGGTAGAGCGCGCTGCCCGCCACCAGTGCCCGCGCCCCGCGGCGGGCTGCGCCGGCGATGGTGTGGGGAGCGATGCCGCCGTCGACCTCCAGCTCGACCTCCTTGTCGGCGGTGGCCAGCAGGGCCGCGGCCTCGGCGATCTTGGGCTCCATGCTGGCGATGTAGCTCTGGCCGCCGAACCCAGGGTTGACCGTCATCACGAGCAACTGGTCGAGCAGGTCGACCACGTGGCGGACGGCCTCGACCGGCGTGGCCGGGTTGAGCGCCACGCTGGCCTTGGCGCCCAGATCGGCGATGGCCGACAGCGTGCGGTGCAGGTGCGTGCAGGTCTCGGCGTGGACGATGACCAGAAAGCAGCCGGCCTCGACCCACTTGGCCAGCATCCGGTCCGGCTCCACCACCATGAGGTGGGCCTCGAAGGGGATGTCCACCAGCGAACGCACCGACGCGATGACATCTGGCCCGAAGGTGAGGTTGGGCACGAAGACGCCGTCCATCACGTCCCACTGGATGCGGTCCACTCCTGCCTTCTCGAGCGCCTGGACCTCGTCGCCGAGACGCGAGTAGTCGGCGGGCAGCACGGACGGGATGATCTGAATGCGCTGGTCGACAGCCATGGCCGAACAGCCTACGACGCCTGCCGGCCGGCCCGGCCGCCCCGGTGGGTGATCGCCCGGCGGAGGCGCCACCCCCTCCTTGGGTAACCTACCCCCGTGCCGGAGGACGCTGTCGAGACCTCGCGTTCCCCGGACCGCCCCATCACCGTGGTCCTCGTGGACGACCACCAGATGGTCCTGGACGGCCTCACCGCCATGCTGCGGCCGCAGGCGCAGCGCATCGAGATCATGGCCCAGGCCACCGATCCGGCTGCCGCGCTGGCCGCCGTCGAACGGCTCCGCCCCGACGTCGTGCTGCTCGACGTACGGCTCCACGGTGCCAGCGGCCTCGACCTGTGCGAGGACCTGCTGAACCGGTCGCCGGGCACCAAGGTGGTGTTCCTCACCGTCTACGACGACGAGCAGTACCTGTTCCAGGCCCTTCGGGCCGGGGCTTCGGGCTTTCTGCTGAAGCGGCTGAGCGGGCCGGAGTTGTTGCGCCACCTCGAGCGCGTCCTGGACGGCGAGATTGCCATCGACCCCGGGCTGATGGGTCGCGTCGCGCTGTCGGCGGCCCGGCTGCACAGCGGCGAGTTCTGGCCCGGCGCACACCTCGGGCTCACCCAACGTGAGAGCGAGGTGCTGGGCCTCATGGTCCGGGGACTCTCGCATCGGGCCATCGCCCAGCAGCTCATCGTCGGCGAGGAGACGGTCAAGACCCACGCCCGGGCGATCTACCGCAAGCTGGCCGTCCCTGATCGGGCCCAGGCCATCGCCACCGCGCTGCGCGAGGGGCTCTTCCATTGACAGGGCTCTTCCATTGACAGGGCTCTTCCATTGACGACGCCGGCGGACCGCCAGCTGGCCTGGAGTGGGCTGCTGCGGCGCATCATCGAGATAACCGCCGAGGACCTCGACCGGCGTGAGGTGGTCCAGCGGGTGGCGGCCGTGGTCATCGAGGCCACCGGGGCCGACGTGTGCTTCGTCCACCTGGTCGACGACGAGCGTCATGTCCTGGTCCTGGCCGGGGCGACGCCACCGTTCGACCAACTCGCCGGCACCATCGAGCTGGCCATCGGCGAGGGCGTGTCGGGGTGGGTGGCCCAGCACGGCACGCCGCTGGTGGTGGACGACAAGTGGAACGACCCCCGCTACAAGTACATCCCGGCCCTGCGGGGCGAGGACTACGCCTCGCTGGTCTCGCTCCCGCTGATCCGCCAGGGCAGCCAGGTGGTGGGCGTGGTGAACGTCCACTCCCGGGAACGCCGCGACTACGCGCCGGACGAGTTGGCGGTGCTCGTCGACGTGGCCGGGCTGCTCGCCGGCATCGTCGACAACGCCCGGCTCTACACCCGCCTGACCGAGCGGGAGGCCGAGCTCGAGCGCTTCGCGGCTCGCACCATCGACCTCCACGAGCTGGAGCGTCGCCGGGTGGCGGCCGACATCCACGACGGCATCAGCCAGCGCCTGGTCAGCCTCTGGTACCACCTGTCGGCCGCCGAGAACGCCGGGCCGGACGGCCTCGTCGCGGCCGAGCTGGCGAAGGCCAAGTCGCTGGCCGACGCCGCCTTGGAGGAGGCCCGGCGCACGATCATCGGCCTGCGGCCGGCGGTGCTGGACGACCTCGGCCTCGGACCTGGACTGGAGAGCCTGGCGTCGGACCTGCCCGGCGTGGAGCTCGAGGTGGCCGTCGACAGCCTCACCCTCCCCGCCCACATCGAGACCGCGCTGTTCCGCATCGCCCAGGAGGCGCTGCAGAACGTGGCCAAGCACTCCGGCGCCGGCAAGGTTCGGGTGGCGTTGTCGCGCGACGTGCGGGGCGCACGGCTGGTCGTCCGCGACGACGGTGCCGGCTTCGTGCCCGACCCTCCGGGCGTGCCGGCCCGGCACAACGCGTTCGGGCTCGTCGGCATGCAGGAGCGGGCCGGCCTGCTGGGCGGCCGAGTCCTGGTGTCCTCCGCCCCCGGCGAGGGCACCACCGTCACCGCCGAGGTCCCGCTCCCGACCACCTGACGGTCGTGACGCTACATCGTCACGCGATGAGCAACACTTGGGTCAGCCCTCGCCCTGGAACAGGCCGATGAGGGCGGTGACCTCGAGGAGGATCGAGCTCACCGGCTGACCGCCGAGGAGCTTGGTCGAGGCGTTGCCGATGTAGCCGTCGAAGCTGGTGTAACCCGCGTTCGTGGCATGGGTCCGTACCGACTCCAGATCGGCGGTGGTCATGGCGACTGGGCGGTTGTTGGCCCGACTCCCCTGCTGCAGCCAGCCGAGCACGATCCCCAGGCTGAGGGCCGCGGCACCGGCGCCCTGGGCCTGGTCCTGGAAGAGAACGATCAGCGTGCTCACCTCGTCGAGGGCGCTGCTCGGCGGCTGGCCGGAGCTGAGCTGGCTGCGGGCCCGGTCGACCGTGCCCTGGTAGCCGGTGTACCCGGCGGCGGCAGCCGCTCCCCGAACCCGCTCCAGGTCGGCCGTCATCTCGGCGACGGCGCGCCCGCCGAACGCGGCCCCCTGCTGAAGCCAGCCCAGGTTCAGCCCGAGGCCGAGGTTGACCGCTCGGTCGTTCCCTGCCGGCATGGTGCGCCGAAGGCTAGCTGAGGACCGTGTCGACTCCGTTTCGCCCCTCGCCACCACGAACTCGTGGTGGAGGAGTCGGCCGAGCGAGCTGACCGCGGCACCCGATCGTCAAGGGCGCCCTGACGAAAGCGAGGGACGACGCCACCAGCGCGACTCCCGAGGAAATAGGGACCGGATGCCGGTCCCTATTTCCTCGAAAGCGCGGCCCAACGCTCTCGTGGGGCACGCACGTCAGGCGCCGGCGGTCTCCAGCTCGGCGCGGTAGGTGCCGGCGGTGGCCAGGCTGTTGCACTTGGAGCGGTGGTACAGCGCCTCCTGCCCGGCCTTGACGTTGGTCTCCTCGCCGCTCCACGCCACCAGGGCGGGGTCCTGGAGCGCCCGCCCGTAGGAGAAGCTGAGCGCCCAGGGGTGCGACCCGGCCGAGTTCATGGCGTTCAGATGGGCGGTGGCGACCTCGGCGCTCTGGCCACCCGACAGGAAGGCGATGCCGGGGACGGCGGCCGGTACCGTGCGGTAGAGGCAGCGCAGGGTCTTCTCGGCCACCTCGGCGACGCCGGCCTGGGTGGCGCACTTCTTGCCGGAGATCACCATGTTCGGCTTGAGGATCATGCCCTCGAACGACACCCGCTGGCGGGCCAGCTGTGCGAACACGGCGTGCTGGGCCTTCTCGGTCACGGCGAAGCACCGGTCGATGTCGTTGTCGGCGTCCATCAGCACCTCGGGCTCGACGATCGGCACCAGGCCGCCCTCCTGGCACAGCGCCGCGTAGCGGGCCAGCGCGTGGGCGTTGGCCGCGATGCAGTAGTCGGAGGGGATGTGGTCCCCGATGGTGATGACGGCGCGCCACTTGGCGAACCGGGCGCCCAGCGCGACGTACTCGGCGATGCGGCCCCGCAGGCCGTCGAGGCCCTCGGTGATCTTCTCCCCCGGCGCGCCGGCCAGGTCCATCGCCCCGGTGTCGACCTTGATGCCCGGCAGGATGCCCCGGTCCTCGAGGAGCTTCGGGAACGGCGTGCCATCCGCCGTGCTCTGGCGGAGGGTCTCGTCGTACAGGATCACCCCGCTGACGAACTCCTCCAGACCGGGGGTGCTGAGCAGGGTTTCGCGGTACGCCCGCCGGCTGTCGAACGTGGACTCGACGCCGATGGCCTCGAAGCGCTTGGTGATGGTCCCCGAGCTCTCGTCGGCGGCCAGGACGCCCTTGCCGGGGGCGACCATGGCCCGGGCGGTCTCGTTCAAGTCGTGCGCGCTGATGGTGATCGTCCTCCTCGTGCGGCTGGTGGCGTGATCCTACGGTCCGACCCGCCTCGCTGTCATGTGTGGCCCTCCACCGCTCGGGCGGCGTCAGGCCATGACGCGTGGGGGTCAGCCCCGGCTCGGTTGGGTGTCGCCGGCGACATCCATGGCGATCCGGGGCACCGCGATCGAGTAGCGCTCCCGCGCCTTTCGCAAGCGGACGCCGTCCCAGTGGCCGAACTCGTTCTCGGGCAGCCACTCGTTGGCCCAGCCGCCGGGGAACCGGCGCTGGAGCGCGGCGAACGATGGCGAGTCGAGCAGGCGCTGCGGCCCCTCCCGTGTCGACCACACCGCGAGGAGGTAGACCTCCCCCGGCTTGCCGATGCCGACCACGCCGCGCAGCCAGTCCTCCGACGCCTCACCCCGGCGCCGGAGGGCCCGAAGCGCGAGGACGGCCTCCGGTGTTCGGAGCGCCGTGGTCTTCAGGTGAACCACCACCCCACCCGACCCTCCGACCTCGGCCCGGCGGCGGCGCGCGTACGGCGTGCTCTCATAGGTCACCGAGCCGTCGGCCGCCGTCGCCGCCTTCAACCGAGGCAGGTGGTCCAGCGCGTTGCGCAGCGCCTCGGCCTTCACCGGCTCCATGGGCGGCTTCTCGTAGGCCGGCTCGTCCTGGGCCATGGACAGCCCCCGCCAGTCGCCGACCTCACGAGGGCCCGGGCGCCACCGCATCAGCCAGAAGGAGCGGAGCCAGCGCGAGAACTCCCACATGATGTCGTCGTGGGCGCCGGTGCGCATGAACTCCTGCATGTCGTGGCGGGTGCGCCAGATGGTGATCGTCCAGAACTCCGACGGCCCGGCGATCACGCTGGCGAAGCGGACGACGTCGCCCGTCTCCCGCAACTGGCGGCGGACGCGCAGCGTGGCGTACATCATCTGCGGGAACCGCCACGGGCCCTTCAGGCGTGACCGGGTGGTGACGGCGAACAGCTGGTCCGGGGCGGCCACTCACGGGAGTATCGCGCGCCGATCGCGGCCTGCGCGTACGCTCCCTGGCCGGCCGGGACGTCCCGGCATACCGTGAAGGAAGGGACAAGACGACGCCGCGCCACGCGCTCGTAACCGGTGCGACCGGTTTCCTGGGGTCGCGGCTTCTGCCGGCACTGCTCGCCGACGGCTGGCAGGTGCGGGCCTGCGGGCGGCGCCCCCGCCCGGCCGGGCTCGACCCGGCCGTGGACTACGCCGCGGTGGACCTGGCGGGCGAGGCCGACCTCGCCGGCCTGGTCGACGGGATCAGCCATCTGTTCCACCTCGCCGGCGCGTCGAGCTCCAGGTCGTCCGACCTGGAGATGCACCGCGACAACGTCGTCGCCACCGAGCGCCTCCTGGCCGCCCTCCCTGCCGGCCAGCTCGAGCGGGTCGTGCACATGAGCTCGACGTCGGTGTACGGGGAGGAGCAGGAGCTTCCACAACCGGTGCGGGAGGACGTTCGGCCCACGCCGAGCCGTGGCTACGGCAAGGCCAAATGGCGCACCGAGGAGGCGGTGTGGAGCGCGGCAGCCCGCGGGCTCCCCGTCGTGGTGCTCCGCCCCGTCTCGGTGTACGGCCCCGGCAACGTCAAGCTCCTGGCCTCCGCCATCTTGGACACCGCCGTCGAAGCCTTTGGCGGAGCCCGAACCCTGCTCGTGCACGCGCGCCCGATCGAGCAGCGCCTCGTCCACATCGACGACGTGGTCCGGGCCACCACCTACCTGGCCGTGGCCGCCGGCGTCGACGGCCGGGCGTACAACGTCGTGGCCGAGCAGTACCCGACGAGCCACGACGTGGCCGCCTGGCTGGCCGAGTCGTTCGCACTCGGCGTCGAGCTCGACGACGACCCGGACTGCGGGCCTGACCACGACGAGCGCAGGCGGCTCCACGGCCTCATGGTCGACCAGGGGATGCGCCCCCACATCCTGCTGACGCCCGAGCGGCTCCGCTTCCTGCGCAAGGCCAACCGCAACAACCGCCTGAGCGTCGAGGCCCTGCTGGCCACCGGCTTCCGCTTCGCCAACACCGACCTGCCCGGGGCCGTGGCGCGAACCGTCCGGTGGTACCGCGACAAGCGCTGGGTCCTCTGACGCGCGTCGGCTGACCCCGTCGCTTGAGCCCTAGCGCAGCAGCGCCTCCAAGGTGGCGGTGTCCACCACGCCTCGGCAGCCGGTGGCGTGCGGGTCGGCCAGCACCCGGGCCCGCTCCTCTGGCCCGCCGAAGCCGTCGAGCACGAGGTCGGCGCGGGCGACGTCGTCGTGGGCGGTGTAGCCGTTCACCACCACCGCGCAGGCCAACCCGGCGCTCTGCGCCGCTCGGAGGCCATTGGCCGAGTCCTCCACCGCCACCGCGGCGACCGCCGGCAGGCCGAGACGCTCGAGGACGAGGACGAACGCCTCAGGGTCCGGCTTGCGTTCGGTGACGTCGTCGCCGGTCACCACCGCTTCGAAGCGGGCCCTGCCGGCCACGGCGGCCAGGAGGGGCTCCACCCACGAGCGGCTCCCGGTCGTGGCCACGGCCAGGCGGACACCGGCCCGCGCCAGCTCCGACAGCAGGCGCGCCACGCCCGAACGGAGGGGCACCCGGCCCGCCTCGACCAGGTTGTTGAAGATGGCGGTCTTGCGGGCATGGAGTGCGGCGGCGAGGCGGGTGCGCTCTGCCTCGTCGACACCCCGGCGGGCCAGCCAGCCGTCAATGCGGCGCTGCCCGCCGGTGACGACCAGGAGCTCGCCGTAGAGGTCCTCGTCCCAGTGATCGGGAAGGCCGAGCTCGGCGAACGCCTGGTTGAAGGCGACCCGGTGACCGTGGCGCTCGCTGTCGACCAGGGTGCCGTCGACATCGAAGATGACGCCTCGGAGCCGGCCTCCCGGGGCGCCCGGACCGCTCACCAGTCGGGCTGGTCGGGCGCTGCCATCTGCGGGCCCTCGGGGAAGAACTCCGGTCCCCACTCCCCCGCCGCCGCGGCGCGCATGTCGGCGAAGGCCTCGTCGAGATCGGCGCCCCACAGGTCCCACGTCGACATGCGCAGGCCCAGGACCTGCACCGCGATGGGCGTGGCGAACAAGGTGGCGTCGTCCAGGCGGCGCAGGCCGCTGGCCGCGAGGGCCTGCTCGACGACGACCCGGAGGGGCTGCTGCTCGTCGGGCAGGTCGACCCGGACCAGCATGCTGCGAGGCGCGAGACGCAGCGCGGCAGGGACGTCGCCCGACATCATCAACGTGGCGCCCTCGATGTGCAGCAGAGACGAGAAAACGCCGCCGGTCGCGCCGGCGGCGAATCTCTCGAGCACTGTCGCATTGTCCGTCCGCTCCCCTTCGGGATCGCCGAAGGGAGGGAGCATGCCGCTTGACATCAGAGGTGACGCCCCCGGGGGCCGGGGTGGGTCAGCGGGCCAGGCGCTCAGCCTGCGCAGCCGCGCTGTCGAGGCCGGCCGCCACCTGGCCGAGGTTGGAGTTGATGCGATCGGCCGCCGGGCCGATCACCAGGCACATCGTCTCGACGGCGCGGACACCGAAGGTGACCTTGGCCAGGGTGCGGGAGATGCTGTTGAGCTGGGCGGCGATCCTGTTGAGGAACAGGCCCAGGACGGCCACGAACAGCACCATCTCCAAGACGGTGACGAACACCCGCATGGTCATCGGCGGCTCCCTCCCCCCATGGCGGCGAGCAGGTCGCCGTGCTTGCGGACCTCGGCGCCCAGCTCCTCGGTACGGACCGCCGTCTGCTGCAGCATCCAGGTGGTGGAGGTGTTGGCCGCCAACCGGGTGGCGGTGTCCCACACGTCCTTGACGTTCTGGTCGATGTCGTCGACGAAGCTGACGAGCAGCGACAGCAGCACGATGACGGCGGTGATGACGACCGCACCCATGCCGAGCGTGATCCACCAGAACGTCACGTGCTCGGATTGCAGACCGAGGACCACCAGGTCGTTCACTGCCCACCTCCAAGTTCGAAGCGCGCCCGTTCGGCATCCCGGACGAGCATGCGCAGTTCCTCGTTCACCTTGTCGACCTCCCACAGCGGGAGCGTATTGATGCGACCCTCGTCGAGACCCCCGACGATCGCCTCGGCCTGTACGCCGATGCGGCGGGCCAGGCCCAGGATGATCCCAGCCAGGATCACCACCACGGTGATGACCACCAGTGCGATGACGAAGCCCACGTACCAGCCCGTGAGCACTGCCTCCCCACCTTCCATCGGACCCCCTTTGCCTTGTGTGCAGGCTAACCATAGTCAACCAACAGCTAGGTGGTCAATGCACCCGTGTCCGTCGGTTGCTGATCTCCGGGCACGCTACCAAGAACGCGCGCCCGGGCGTCGACGGGGACGACCAGCCGCCGAGTACCGTGGGCGGTCGTGAGTGACTCCCCGCCCCCGCCTGCCCCGGAGACCCTCGCCGAGGAGCCGGCCGGGCCCGACGGCACGCCGGACGGGGCGCCCAGGCGGAAGCTTCGCAACTGGCAGCTCGCCGCGTTGACCCTGGTGGCCGTCGCCTTCCTGGTCGGGGCCTACCTGGTCGGCAAGGGCGGTGGGGACGACCCGTCGGACGGCGCCAGCCCCCCGAGCAGCCGCGCACCCACCTCGGTCGCTCCCGCACCGGCTCCCGCCGGCTACACGACCTTCACTGACCCGATCACCGGCGCGTCGCTGTCGTACCCGCAGGACTGGACCGTCGACAGTGAGATCCCGGCCGACAACGAGATCCGCCTGCTGGCCACCCTGCCGGGGTCGTCGTCGGGGATCTCGCTCCGCTCCACCTCGATCGGCGCCAACATCACCGCCGCCGACCTCGAGCAGGTGAAGAAGACCACCGACGAGCGCCTCGCCGCCCAGGGCCTCACCGAGGTCCTCGAGCAGGAAGCCCTCACGGTGAACGGCCTCAGCGCCGTCTACTACCGGTACAACTTCACCGACCGCGAGACCGGCGAGCAGGGCGTGCACGAGCACTTCTTCATCTACCACGGCGGCTTCGAGTCACAGCTGGTGTTCCAGGCCCTGCCCGGTAGCGAGCATGCCGCCCTCTCGGAGCCGTTCGCCCGGATCGCCACGACCTTCCGTGCGCCGGACCCGCCGGCCAAGCCCCTGCCGCCGGCCACGACCACGACCAGCACGCCGTAAACCCCGCACTCAGCGGGACAGGATCAGCCGGTCGCAGAAGCTGCAGTACCAGCTGCGTTCGTCCAACTGGTCCTGCCAGCCGGGAGGCAGCTTCTGGATGCTCTTGCAGCCGCGGCACGTGAGCTCGTTGGTGTGCAGGGCCGCGCCCAGCCCCGACACGGCTCGTCCCTTGGCCTTCGGTGCGGTGCGCGCCTGGCCGGTACCGGCCGCGTTGCGCGCGTCGGTGCGCCGCGCCTTGGACACCCGTGCCTGGGCATCGTGCTCCCGGGCAGCCCTGGCCGCCTGCTCCCGCCGGGCGGTCGGGTCCTTCGGCGCGGACCGGCGCGTCGCGGTGGCGGCCCAACTGGTCGACGCGCTCCCGGCCCAGGTGGGGCGGCGGTTGGCGGTCGTGCCGTTGGCCGACGCGGTCGACGCCTGGCCGGCGCGGCCCTCGCGAATCGCCTTGTAGGCGTCGTTCAACATGGCCATGCGGCGGGCTGCCGCGTCGCGCACCGCCTCGGGGCTGCCGGCATAGCGGTCGGGATGGAAGATCTGGGCCAGGATCTTGTAGGCGGACGCCACCTCGGTGCGGGGAGTCCCGGGTGGCACGCCCAGCACTTCGTACGGTTCCATGGCCGAGTTGGAGATTACCGGCCGGATGGAGCCCCTGGCACGCTCAGCCACCGCTGACGCGCACCGGCCGCTCCCGATCGAGGAGCGGCCGGTGCAACAGCCAGGCGACGCGGAGAGGGCCCGGTGCTCAGGTCCCGCAGCCGGCGCCGCTGACGGCGAGGTTGCAGCTGATGGCGTTGGCGTGGCCGTGGATCGTCTTGTTGCCGTGACCGCCGACGCCGGAGCTGCCGACCTCGGCGAACACGTTGTCGAGGTCGATCTTGATCCGGCGGACGAACACGAT
>Ga0187894_10001896_pt1 | contig 26044 bp, 21 predicted proteins | sample GBC1701081metaG_FD_136650 | JGI IMG/M metagenome (GOLD analysis project Ga0187894, IMG submission 136650) | White microbial mat communities from a lava cave in the Kipuka Kanohina Cave System on the Island of Hawaii, USA - GBC170108-1 metaG ... | reverse complement strand
GGGAAGGCGATTGGCGGGCGGGGCGGGGTGGTCGATTCGGACGGCTATGTCATGGCCATCAGCATCGGCGAAGTGGGGGCCGACCAGGGCAAGGAGGTGACGCTGGTCACCCATCTCGATACGGTGGCGCCGATGGCGGGCCTGACGCTCGAAGGCTACAATCTGCGCCGCATGATGCGCGAGAAGGGCATCGGGGAGCGCCTCGCCCACTGGGTCGAACGCGTGGAGAAGGGGCCAGATGGCGTCGAGGTGGCGCTCTATGATCTCTATCGCGACGGCTCGCGCCGCACCACTGAGCCTCAGACCGGCGTCTATCCGCGCCGCCTCGGCAATGCGCTCGACATTCTCCGCTGCGACAGCGTCATCCTGTGCACCGCGCGCGAAGCTAAGACGGAGCTCTATGACGGTCTCATGGCGCTGAAGCCGCGCTGGCAGGAAACCCAGCTCGAGACGGTCGTGCGCTCAGGCGATTGCCTGGCGCCACGCTATCTGGCCGACGCGATCTTCGACGGCCACCGCATCGGGCGCGAATTCGAGAGCGTCAATCCGGAGCGCCCGCGCGCCATCATCCGCGAGCGGCAGATCTGGGGACACGAGACCTATCCGAAGCTCGGCGATCATGTGCTGTAGGTAGATCCCCTCTCCCCTGCGGGGGAGAGGGCAGGGTGAGGGGGAACCGACAGACGAAAAGTATCTATGTCCGTTCCCCCTCACCCTCCCAATGCTTCGCATTGGGCCCCTCCCTCTCCCCCGTTGGGGGCGAGGGTGTTCTCATCGCCCCTTCTTCCATTGCTCGAAGTCGGCCTGGCTCTCGGCATTGGGCGGATAGAGCCCGAAGGTCGACCGGCCGGCGAGAACGCGCTCGGTGACGAAATCCTCGAACAGCGTCTGCTCCAGGCCCTGGCGCGCGACGTCATCGGCGAGATGGCGCGGTATCACTACGACGCCCTCGCGGTCGCCCACCATCACATCGCCCGGATAGACGGGCACGTCGCCGCAGGCGATAGGCACGTTGATGTCGACCGCGTGGTGGCGGGTGAGATTGGTCGGCGCCGAGCGCCCGCCGCAATAGACCGGATAGTCGAGCGCCTCGATGGTCGGCGAATCGCGCAAGCCTCCGTCGGTGACGACGCCGGCGGCGCCACGCATCATGGTGCGCGTCACCAGGATGCTGCCGGCGCCCGCGGCACGGGTATCGCGCCGGCAGTCGATGACCAGCACATGGCCTGACGGTATGGTCTCGACCGCCTTGCGCTGCGGATGCTCGCGGTCCTCGAAGACGGCCGAGACGTCGATATCCTCGCGGGACGGGATGTAGCGTAGCGTGAAGGCCTGGCCGACCATGACCGGACCGCCGGTCGTCAGGCGGTGCACCTGCTGCATGAAGGTGTTGCGCAGGCCCCGCGCCATGAGCTGCGAGGTCAAGGTGGCGGTGCTGATGCGCATCAGCAGGTCGTGGGTCTCTGATGAAAGGGGCTCGATGCTCATCGCGGGAAATCCTGTGCGGGTTGGCCGATAGCGGGATCGTCAGAAGAAGGTGCGAAGGGCCGAGACGACGTTATACTCATCGTCGACGACGCAAATGACCTGCCATTTATCGAAGGTGGTGCAGGGATGCGAGATGCCGAAGGCCACCATGTCGCCGACGGCGAGGGGGCTCGTCTCGGGGATCTGGAGATGGCAATGCTGGTCATTGAGCCCGGTCACGACATGGTCGGGACCGATGGGCTGAAGATCGGCGGCCGTCGCGCCGGCGTCCGGCCGGAGCCATTTCAACGGCGTCGGCATGGCCGAATCGAAGGAGATGTCGCGGCGTCCGACGGTGAGCAGCGCCTTGCCGGGCTCGGGGCGTGACTGCACATAGGCCCACACTTCGAGCGCGGCCGCGGGGCCCGCCCCCAGATCGTCCACCCACGGGGTGCGCGCCCGCAGCTGTTCGAAGCTCTTCACATAGGAGAAGGAGTCGTGCGTGAGGTAGCAGCCGCAGCGGACGACCACCCGGAAAGGCCGCGTGACCTGGGCGGCGCTGAACTGCTTTGTCACCATGTCATAGAAGACGGTGCCGCCGGCGGTGAGCAGGACCTCGCCCTCGCCGAACAGGCCTTCGCGGTCGCAGCCGACCGCGATGTCGATCAGGCTCTTGAGGAAGCCCTCGACCGCTTGCGTCGATTCTTCAGGGCTCGGCCGGCGCAGCAGGCCTTCATAGCCGCCGACGCCACGCAGCGACAGATAGGGTGCGGCCGCCTTGATGGCGCGCGCCACCGTCATGGCGTCCGCCAGGCTGCGGCAGCCGGTGCGGCCACCGGCGAAGCCACCTTCGAGGATGACCTGCAGCGGCCGATTGAGCCCGCTGTCACGCACGACCGCCGCCAATTGGCGCACCAGCGCCACGGAATCGACGAAGCAGTAGAAATCGAAGCTGCTGTCGCGCTTGAGCTCATCGATGATGTAGCGCTGCGACTGCGTGCCGACCGGCTGGTTGGCGAGGAGGAGGCGCCCGAAGCCATATTGGCGGGCGACCTGCACCTGCTCGACCGAGCCCAAGGTGATCGCCCAGGCGCCGTCCGCGACCTGGCGGGCGAAGAGCTGCGGGCTCATGGTCGTCTTGCCATGCGGCGCGATCAGGGCGCCCGTAGCCTCAAGGTAGCGCCGCATCCAGCCGCTATTGTGCGTGAGCGCGCTCTCGCGCATGACGGCGAGCGGCAAGGGCAAGTCCTGGCGCAGCACGTTCCATCCCTTGCCGCCGATATCCTTGAGGGCGATGGGTGTCAGATGCCCCGGCATGCCTTTCACCGTCCGGTCGAGTATCGAGGCTTCGATGCTGTTGAGATCGATCGTGGTCATGACAGTCGGGCCGTCCCCCTCCGGTGTTGCTTCCCTAACTTGTCTTACATCTCAATCCTTTGCGGATTCAACAGCTTTTCGGCCTTTTGCCGCGCGGAACGCGAAAAAGCAGGCAAACCGCCCATATTCCGGGCAGCCGCGAGCCGCTCGTCGCTCCATTAAAACCTGACTGACAAGTTGATGAATTCTTGACAGGCCGCTTCCGACATGTAAGCCTGATCGCTGCTCCGTCGAGCTCAAGACAATAATCAGGAGGATACCAGGTGAGGAATCTCGTGATGGCGCATGCCGCCGACCGCGGGTCGGACGCCGGCATGAAATTGAGGACAACAGCAGCGATGGCCGGCCGCCTTCTCGCCGGCCTCGGGGCCTTCTGGCTGTCGACCACTGCGGCATCGGCCGCGGAGTACAAGCAGGCGCCGATGCTGGAGGAGATGGTGAAGGCGGGCACGCTGCCGGCACTCGCCGAAAGGCTGCCGCAGTCGCCGCGCGTGATCACGCCCGTCGAGAAGGTCGGCAAATATGGCGGCACCTGGCGCTCGGGCATGGTCGGCGGCTCCGACCGCAACTGGCTCTTCCGCATCGCGGGCTACGAGCCGCTCCTTGCCTGGGACCGCGAATGGAGCGGCAAGGTGGTGCCCAATCTCGCCGAGGAGATCACCAACAGCGCCGATGCGAAGGAATACACCATCAAGCTCAGGGCCGGTCTCAAATGGTCCGACGGCAAGCCCTTCACCAGCGACGATATCGGCTTCTTCATCAATGACGTCGCCGGCAACAAGGAATTGCTGCCGAACGGCATCGACTGGCTGATGAGCGGCGGCGAGCCGGGCAAGTTCGAGAAGATCGACGACACCACCTTCAAGATCGCCTTCAAGGAGCCTTACGGCGTCTTCCCGCAGAAGCTCGCCAGCGTCTATGGCGTGCAGATGACCATGATGGCCAAGCATTACTGCTCGCAATTCGAGCCGGCCTACAACAAGGACAAGCTCGACGGCCTGATGAAGGAGGCCGGTGTTGCGACCTGGACCGAGCTTTTCATCAAGAGATGCGCCGTCGACACCGAAGCCAATGAGCGCTGGCAGAATCCGGAGCGTCCGACCATGGAGCCCTGGGTGATCAGGGACCCCTATATCGGCGGCGCCACCCTGGTCACGCTCAAGCGCAATCCCTATTATTTCAAGGTCGACACCGAGGGCAACCAGCTTCCCTATATCGATGATCTCAGCATATCGGTGAACGCCGACAAGCAGACGCTGGTGCTCAAGGTGGTCAATGGCGAGATCGACTACCAGGATCGCCATGTCAACGCCAATGCCAACCGCGCCGTCTTCACCGACGCGGCGGAGAAGGCCCAGATCCATCTGGTCGACGGGCCCAATGCCGACATGAACACCACGATCATCTCGTTCAACCTGACCCACAAGGACCCGGTGAAGCGCGAGATCTTCAACAACAAGGACTTCCGCATCGGCTTGAGCTACGCGATCGACCGCCAGGCGATCATCGATGCGGCCTTCGTCGGGCAGGGTGAGCCCTGGCAGGCGGCACCGCGCAAGGAATCGCCTTACTACAATGAAAAGCTTGCCAAGCAGTACACCGAGTTCGACGTCGCCAAGGCGAATGAGTATCTCGACAAGGCCTACCCCAAGAAAGACGGCGAGGGCTTCCGGCTGGGCCCCGACGGCAAGCGCATCAGCTTCAACATCATGGTGATCCCGGCGCTCGGCGACTTCCTCGACTCGACCCAACTCGCCGCCCAATATTGGCAGGCCGTCGGCGTCGACGCCAAGGTGCAGACCGTCGATCGCACACTGTTCTACGACCGCAAGGACAACAACGACCAGGATGCGGCCGTGTTTCTGGGCAGCGGCGGCATGGGCGATGCCCTGTTCGAGCCGACCTTCTACTTCCCGTTCTGGAACGAGAGCCTGTTCGCGGTGCCGTGGGGCAACTGGTATGCCTCGGGCGGCAAGTCTGGCGAAGAGCCTCCGGCTGAGACGAAGAAGCAGATGGAGCTCTATCGCGAGATCCTGAAGTCGGCCGATATCACGAAGCAGAACGAGCTCATGCAGCAGCTGCTCGACATCGCGGCGGACGAGTTCTATGCCATCGGCATAAGCACGCCAGGGCCTCTGTTCTCGGCGGTGAAGAACAACATGCACAATGTCTATCCGCGACCCTTCGCCTGGACCTATCCGAGCCCGGTGGCGAGCAACACGGAGCAGTATTTCTTCGATCCGCCGCGGTGAATTGCTGTTATAGAGGGCATCGGCCGGCCGTCAGGCCGGCCGGTGCCTTGCCCTGAAATTGATCGGTCATGCTCGGTTTTATTCTCCGCCGCCTGCTCTGGATGATTCCGTCCTTCTTCGCGGTGACGGTCGTTGCTTTCGTGATCATTCAGCTGCCGCCCGGTGATTTCGTCACCAGCTATGCGGCCGATCTCGCCACATCGGGCTCCCCTGCCGATTCGGCGACCCTCGATGCGCTGCGCGTGCGCTACGGGCTCGACCAGCCGATGGTCGTCCAGTACCTGACCTGGGTCGGCAATGCGCTCCGCGGCGATCTCGGCATGTCCTTCGAATACCGCTCCGCCGTGTCGGACATCATCTGGGGCCGGCTGGGCATGACGACGCTGGTGGCCTTCTGCACCCTTGCCTTTGTCTGGCTCATCGCCTTTCCCGTCGGCATCTTCTCCGCCGTCAAGCAATACAGCATCGGCGACTACGTCGTCACTTTCCTGAGCTTCCTCGGCATGGCGACGCCGAGCTTCCTCCTGGCGCTGGTGGTCATGTATCTCTCGGTCGAGTTCCTCGGCTATTCGGTCGGTGGCCTGTTCTCGCCCGAGCAGGTGAACGCCCCCTGGAGCTGGGCCAAAGCGGTCGACCTGCTCCAGCATCTGTGGATCCCGGTCGTCGTGCTGGGTGTCGCCGGAATAGCGGCCCTGGTGCGCATCATGCGCGCCAATCTCCTGGACGAGCTCGGCAAGCCCTATGTCGAGACCGGCCGCGCCAAGGGTCTGCCGGAAACGACGCTGATCCTGCGCTATCCGACCCGCGTCGCGCTCAACCCTTTCATCTCGACGGTCGGCTGGGTGCTGCCGGTGCTGGTCTCGGGCGACGTCATCGTGTCGAGCGTGCTCAGCCTGCCGACATCGGGGCCGATCCTCATCCAGGCGCTGAAGACGCAGGACATGTATCTGGGCGGCGCCCTCATCATGTTCCAGTGCATCCTCGTCCTCATCGGCACGCTCTTGTCCGATATCCTCCTCGCCATCGTCGATCCGCGCATCCGCTATGACGATTAGCGCCGATCTCGACAGCCCGGCCGGCGGCAGTCCGGCAGCGAGGCGCGATTCCGCCTCGCAATGGCGGCTGATGTGGTGGCAGTTCCGCCGTCACCGCCTCGCCGTGGTGTCGAGCTTCGTGCTGCTGTTCATCGCCTTCGTCGGCATCTTCTGCGAGTTCCTGGCGCCGTTCTCGCCCAACGCCTTCTCGCCGCGCTACACCTATGCGCCGCCGCAAAGGCTGCATTTCTTCGACCGCGACGCGGATGGCGGGCTCATATGGCGGCCCTATGTGAACGGCTACAAGATCACCATCGATCCCCAGGCGCTCAGGCGCATCTTCACCGTCGACGAGACGGTGAAATATCCGGTGGGCTTCTTCGTCAAGTCCGAGCCCTATCCGATGTGGGGCGGCCTGTTCACCCTCGAGACCAGGCTCATGGGCCCGGTCAAGAAGGGCGACCCGATGTTCCTGCTCGGCGCCGACCGCCTCGGGCGCGACATGCTGAGCCGCATCATCTATGGCACGCGCATCTCCATGTCGATCGGCCTGGTCGGCGTGACGCTCAGCCTTCTGCTCGGCATCATCCTGGGCGGCATCTCGGGCTACAAGGGCGGCATGATCGACAATGTCATCCAGCGCGTCATCGAGTTCATCCTGTCCTTGCCGACGACGCCCTTGTGGCTGGGGCTCGCCGCCGCCATGCCGAACAACTGGCCGCCCTTGCGCATCTATTTCGCGATCACGCTCATCCTCTCGCTCATCGGCTGGACCAGTCTCGCCCGCGTGATCCGCGGCCGCTTCCTGTCGCTCAGGACCGAGGATTTCGTCACCGCCGCGCGCCTCGATGGTGCCAGCGAGCCGCGCATCGTCTTCCGCCACATGGCGCCGTCCTTCGTCAGCCACATCATCGCCGAGGTGAGCCTCGCCATTCCCGCCATGATCCTGGCCGAGACCGCCTTGAGCTTCCTGGGGCTGGGCCTGCAGCCCCCGATCGTGAGCTGGGGCGTGCTCCTGCAGGAGGCGCAGAATATCCGCTCGATCGTGACCGCGCCCTGGCTCTTCGCGCCCGGCGTCGCGGTGGTGATCGCCGTTCTTTCGCTCAACTTCGTCGGCGACGGCCTGCGCGACGCCGCCGATCCCTATCGTCAATGACGTTCGACCCGCCGATGAAACCCCCTGCAAGCGACCTGGTCGTCGAGGTCAAGGACCTGTCGACCTGGTTCGACACCGGCCGGCAGGTCATCAAGGCCGTCGACAACATGAATCTCGCTTTGCGGCGCGGGCGCACCCATTGCATCGTGGGCGAAAGCGGCAGCGGCAAGAGCGTCACCGCGCGCTCGATCCTGAATATCGTCCCGAAGCCCGGGCGGATCGTGAAGGGCGAGGTGCTGCTCTATGGCGCCGGCACGGCCTCGGGCACGATCGATCTGGCCAAGTTGCATCCGAAGGCGCGGCAGATCCGGGCGATCCGCGGGCGCGACATCAGCATGATCTTCCAGGAGCCGATGTCGAGCCTGAGCCCGGTCCATACCATCGGCCAGCAGATCATCGAGACGATCCGGCTGCACCGGCCGGTCGGGCGCAAGGAAGCGCGCGAGCGCGCCATAGAGATGCTGGCCCAGGTCAAGATCCCGCGCCCCGAACGCAGCATCGACAGCTATCCCTTCGAGTTCTCGGGCGGCATGCGGCAGCGGGCGATGATCGCGATGGCGCTCGTGTGCGAGCCCAAGCTCGTCATCGCCGACGAGCCGACGACGGCGCTCGACGTCACCACCCAGGCCGAGATCCTCGATCTGATGAAGGGCCTGCAGCAGCGCCACGGCATGGCCCTGATGTTCATCACCCATGACATGGGCGTCGTCGCCGAGATCGCCGATGATGTCACCGTCATGTATAATGGCGAGGTGGTCGAGCATGGACCGGTGAACGACATCTTCTTCGCCGCGCGCCACCCCTACACGCAGAAGCTGCTCGCCTCGGTCAGGGCGCTGGAGAGCCGCTCGCATCGCGCCGGCCCGGCGGCGAAATCCGGCAGCGGCGATGCCATCCTCGAAGTGTCCAACCTCACCATGAGCTTTGCCGGCCGCCGCCGGATGTTCAGCCGCAAGGCGCCGGAAGCGCCGGTCAAGGCGCTGGACGATGTGAGCTTCACGCTGAAGCGCGGCGAGATCCTCGGCATCGTGGGCGAGAGCGGGTCCGGCAAGACCACGCTCGGCCGCTGCATCCTGCGCATCCTGGCACCAAGCTCCGGCGGCATTCTCTTCAAGGGCCGCGACACGGCGCCGGTCGACCTCGCCCCTCTGCCGCAGGCCAAGGTCAAGCCTTATTGGCGCCGGATGCGGATGATCTTCCAGGATCCGTTCTCCTCGCTCAATCCGCGCATGACCGTGTACCAGGTGATCGCCGAACCGTTGCTCAATCACGGCGTCACCGAAAAGCGCGTGCTCGAGGATCAGGTCGCGGGCCTTCTCGAACGCGTCGGCCTTGCGAGCGATGCGATGTGGCGCTACCCGCATGCCTTCAGCGGCGGCCAGCGCCAGCGCATCGGCATCGCCCGCACCATTGCGCTCAGGCCCGAACTCATCGTCGCCGACGAGGCGACCTCCGCCCTCGATGTGTCGCTGCGCGCCCAGATGCTCGATCTTCTCCTGGGCCTCGCCCATGAGTTCGAGATGAGCCTCATCTTCATCGGCCATGACATCGGCGTGATCCGCTATATGTGCGACCGGGTGGCGGTCATGCATCGCGGCCGCATTGTCGAGATCGGCGACACCGACACCGTCTGCGACAAACCGAGCCATCCCTATACGCGCTCGCTGATCTCGGCCATTCCCAAGCCCGATCCCAGGCTGCGCGGCAAGACAGAACGCATCCGTTACAAGAGCGAGGTGGAAGGCTGATGGCCGGTGCAGCAACCGTCGAATGCGTGCTCGATATCAAAGCCGAGCTCGGTGAATGCCCGCTCTGGTGCGGGCAGGAGAATGCGCTCTACTGGATCGACATCTATTCAGGGCGGCTCAACCGCTTCGATCCGGCGACGGGACAGAACCGCGTCTGGACCTTGCCCGAGCCGATCGGCTCCTTCGCGCTCGCGACCGACGGTGCCGTTCTCCTGGCGCTCAAATCCGGCCTGTGGCGCTATGATCTCGAGACAGAAGAGCGTACGCCACTCGCTGCGCCGGAATCGCATCTGCCCAACAACAGGTTGAATGACGGGCGCTGCGACCGTCAGGGGCGCTTCTGGGTCGGCAGCATGGAGGACCCTGTCGATCCGGCAGCCGCTCGCGGCGCGCTCTATCGCTTCGGATCGGATCGCCAGTGCGTACGCGTCGTCGACGGACTCTTCGTCGCCAACGGGCTCGCCTTCAGCCCCGACGGACGCACCCTTTATCATTCCGACAGCTTCAAGGCGGTGCGCCGCATCTGGGCCTGGGATCTCGATATCGATGATGGCGTCATCAGCAACCGCCGGGTCTTCGTCGATACGCAAGGCATGCCGGGACGGCCCGATGGCGGTGCGGTCGATGCCGATGGCTGCTATTGGATGGCCGGCAATGACGGCTGGGAGATCGTGCGCTTCACGCCGCAAGGCAAGATCGACCGGCGCATCGCCTTGCCGGTCGCCAAGCCCAGCATGCTGGCTTTCGGCGGCCCGCGTCTCGATGTGATCTATGTGACCTCGATCCGCCCGGCCTCGGATCTCGAGGAGCAGCCGCTCGCGGGAAGCCTGTTCGCCGTCAAGGCGGGCATCACCGGCCTGCCCGAGCCGCGCTACAAAGGATGACGGATCTTACCGCCCTTGATATCGAGGCGTGCGGCGCTCGAGCCAGGCATCGAGCGCCTCGCGAATGTCGTGGGTCGGCACCATGCGGGCGAATTGCTCGCTCTCGATCGCAAGCCCTTCGGCGAGCGTGGCATTGAGACCGCGCGTCGCCGCCGTGATGATCCGCGCGATCGCCAGGGGTGAGTTCTTCAGGATGCGCTGGGCGAGGTCCAGCGCCGCCGGCATGAGATCGGCATGCGGCACGACGCTGTTGACGAGCCCCATCTCACAGGCCCGTTCGGCTGAGAATGGATCTCCGGTCAAGAGCAGCTCCAGGCCGCGCTTGCGGCCGACGAGCCGCGGCAGGCGTTGCGTGCCGCCGAAGGTCGGGGGAATGCCGATCTTGATCTCGGGCTTGGCGAAACTCGCTTTGTCGCTGGCGACCGCCAGATGCACAGCCTCGGTGATCTCGCAGCCGCCGCCATAGGCGATGCCGTTCACCGCCGCGATGATCGGCTTGGGAAAGGCCTCCATGCGCGCCGTCATGGCCTGGCCCCGGCGCACGAAGGCCTTCACCGCCGCGTCCGGTCCCTGCCGCACGCTTTCGGAGAATTCGGCGATGTCGGCCCCCGCCGAGAAGGCGCGTTCGCCGGCGCCCGTCAGGATCACGGCGCCGATCGTCGCATCGTCCTCGATCGCATCGAGATGGCCCATCAGGCTGTCGATGAGCGCATAATTCAGCGCATTCAGCTTCTCGGGACGGTTGAAGGTCAAGAGGGCGGTGGCGCCGCGCGTCTCCCGTACGATCAGTTCGGCCATGAAGTCACCTTGCTCCTTCTCAGTGGTGGTGGTCGGGAGCGTAGCCGTGGCCGGTCGTTGCGTATACTCACTAGGCAGTATACCATATGGCCATGCCACCCAATGCGGACCAGACCCGCGAGCGGATCGTCGCGGCGGCGGCGCGCTTGTTCTATGCCGAGGGCATCAAGGCGGTGAGCGTCGATGCGGTGGCCGAGAAGGCCGGCATCACCAAAAAGACGCTCTATTACCACTTCAAGAGCAAGGACGAGCTGATCGCCGCTTATCTCAAGTCGCGCGACCAGCCGACCTTGGCGCTCTATGCGCAATGGTTCGAGGCGACCCCGGGAACGGCGCGGGACAAGGTCAAGGGGCTGTTCGCCAGCTTCGCCGAAGCGGTGGACACGCCGCGCTGGAAGGGATGCGGCTTCCTGCGTACCACGGCGGAACTCGCCAGCACGCCCGGTCATCCGGCGATCAAGGCGGGCGCTCAGCACAAGAAGCGCTTCGAATCGTGGCTCGCCGGCGCCCTGGCGCGCGAAGGCGTCGCCGATGCCGAGCGTATCGCCCGTGCCATCGTCATTCTCTTGGATGGCGCCGGCGCCGTGATGCTCATCCATCGCGACAGGGCCTATGTCGAAGCCGCCGGCGAGACCGCCGCGACCCTCCTCGGCGATTAGCTTCACTCCAAGGGCATCGGCCTGCCCGAGCCGCGCTACAAAGTCTGACGGCTTTTCACCGACCGGATCACGACGAACAATAACTAGGCCACAGCCGAACGCTTCCCCCTTTCGCGTTGACCTCAGCCGTCAGGAGATTTGAGTGCAGGGCGCAGGGTGGGAGATGTCGAATGAACATCAACGTGAATGGAGAGGATCAGGCGGCGCAGGCCGATGCCGGCACCCCGCTGCTCTGGGTCTTGCGCGAGCACTTCGGGCTGACCGGGACCAAATATGGCTGCGGCATAGGCGTGTGCGGCGCCTGCACTGTCCTCATCGACGGCAAGGCGGCCCGCTCCTGTACCACGACGATCGGCGACGTCGCGGACGCCAAGGTCACGACCATCGAGGGCGCCGAGGGACCGGTTTTTGCCGCCATCCAGGCGGCCTGGCGCGAGCTCGACGTCGTCCAGTGCGGCTATTGCCAGTCCGGCCAGATCCTCGCCGCGGTGAGCCTCCTCACGGAAAGCCCAACCGCCACGGACACAGGGATCGATACCGCCATGAGCGGGAATCTCTGCCGCTGCGCCACCTATAATCGGATCCGCGCGGCCATCCATCAGGCCTCCGCGAGGTTGAGGGCTGAGCCATGACGCAGGGCTTCCGCCGGCCCTCGCGCCGCACGTTCCTCAAGGCTGCCGCAGCCTCGGCCGCAGCGCTGGTTGTCGGAGTAGATTCGCGCGGTGTCCTCGCCACCGGATCGGAAAGCGCCGTCTTCAATCCCTTCGTCAAGATCGCGGCCGACGGCACTGTCACCGTGGTCATCAAGCATTTCGAGATGGGGCAGGGTGTGACCACGGGTCTCGCCACGCTCGTTGCCGAAGAACTCGATGCAAGCTGGGACCAGATCGCCTTCGAATTCGCGCCGGCCAATGACAAGGTCTATGCCAATCTCTTTTTCGGAGGCCACCAGGGGGTCGGCTCGTCGACCTCCATTGCCAACTCTTTCATGCAGTATCGGGAGGCCGGCGCCGCAGCGCGCCAGCTCCTCGTAAAAGCGGCGGCGCAAGACTGGGGTGTCGAAGACAAGGACATCACGATCGCCGAAGGCGTGATCGCGGCGGTGGGCCGGACAGGGCGTTTCGGTGAATTCGCCGCGGCGGCGGCGTCCTTGCCGCCGCCGGCGGCAGTGACGGTGAAAGACGCCGCACATTTCCGGCTGATTGGCCGTGACAGGTTGCCGCGCAAGGACAGTGCGGCCAAGACCGACGGCACTGCCGTCTTCGCGCTCGACAAGCGGGTGCCGGGCATGGTCTCGGCGGTCATCCTGCGGCCGCCGAAATTCGGCGCGAAACTCAAGACATTCGATGCCGGGCCAGCCAAGGCCAAGGGAGGATTCCTGCAAGCCTTCTCGCTCCCGGAGGGCAAGGGCGTTGCAGTCGTCGCCTCCTCCACCTGGTCGGCGCTCGAAGCCCGCAATGCCATCACCGCGGAATGGGATTTCTCTGCGGCCGAGACGCGCAGCACGAAGCAGCTCGCCGACGATCACGTCAGCCTTCTCGACCAGCCGCAATATCAGGCGCGGCAGAATGGCGATCGCGCCGTGGCCGAGGCAGCCGTGCGATCCGCCGCGAAGGTCGTCGACGCCGTGTTCCGCCTGCCCTATCTCGCCCATGCGCCGATGGAGCCGCTCAATTGCGTCATCGAGCCCAAGGGCGATGGCATCATCCTCCATGACGGCTGTCAGTGGCCGAGCCTGGTGAAGCCGGTGCTGGCGGCAGCCCTTGCGATCGATCCGGAAAAGATCGAGATACGGACGCTGTTCGCGGGTGGATCCTTCGGCAGACGGGTCACGACCGAAGCCGACTACCAGCTCGAGGCAGCGCTTGTCTTCGACCGGCTCGGCCGCAAGACCCCGGTCAAGCTGGTGTGGTCGCGCGAAGACGATATCACCGGAGGTTTCTACCGGCCGATGGCCGCGCACCGCGTGCGGATAGGCCTCACCGCGGACGGCACCGTGATGGGGTGGGACCATCGCCTTGCGGTCAAATCGATCGTCAAGGGAACGGTGTTCGAGGCGCCTTTCGCGCCCAACGGCATCGATCCGATTTCCGTGCAAGGTGCCGCGGACGTGCCCTATGCCATTCCGGCCTTCTCGGTGTCGCTGAGCGATGCGGCAAGCAAGGTGCCGGTGCTGTGGTGGCGCAGCGAAGGCCATACCCACAACGCCTATGCCATCGAAGTTGCGATGGACATGGCCGCCGCGGCCGCCGGCATCGATCCCGTCCTGTTCCGGAACAAGCTGCTTGCGCAGGACAGCGACGATCACCGCCGGATGAAGGCCGTGCTGACGCTCGCCGCGGAGAAGGCCGGCTGGAGTGGCAAGCCCGTGGCGGGCAAAGGCCGGGGCATCGCGGTGCACAAGTCGTTCGGCACCTATGTCGCCCATGTGGTCGATGTCGCCGATGCTGGAAGCGGCAAGGTCAGGATCGAGCGGGTCCTGTGCGCGCTCGATTGCGGCTTGGTGCTGAATCCGGATGTCGTGCGCGCCCAGATGGAAGGCTGTATCGGCTTTGCGCTGGGCACCGTCATGCGCAATGCCGTCACGCTGGCCGAGGGCACGGTCGAGCAATCCAACTTACACGACTACGAACCGCTCCGTATGGCGGAAATGCCGCCGGTCGAGATTCACATCATGCCGTCCAGCCTGGCACCGACCGGCGTCGGCGAACCGGGCGTTCCGTCCGTCGGGCCGGCATTGGCCAATGCCATCTTCGCCCTCGACGGACGCCGTGTGCTCGAATTGCCGATGACCGCGAGCGGCATCGCATTCGCTTAACCAATGGGACTCGAGGAGAACCGTGATGATGATCGCAAAGAAGATGTTGCTGGCTATGATTTCAGCTACGGCGCTGGCTTTTGCAGGTGCCGCATCCGCCATGGCCGAGGATGATGTCGTGATCGGGCTCGCGGTCGCCGAGTCCGGCTTCATGGCCGCCTATGATGGCGACGGCGCCAATGCGGTGAAGCTCTGGGTCGACGATCAGAATGCCAAAGGCGGGCTGCTCGGCCGCAAGATCAGATGGATCTCCTCGGACACGAAATCGGATCGCGCTCAAGGTGCCAGGGCCGGCCAGGAGATGGTCGACAAGGGTGCGAATATCGTCGTGGTGTCCTGCGACTACGATTTCGGCTCGCCGGCCGCGGGCGCCGCGCAGCGCGCCGGGATCGTCTCGATGTTCATTTGCGCCGAGGACCCCAAGGCCGGCGTGCATGGCGCGGGCGCCTATGCCTTCACCTCCTCGGTTGCGGCTCAGGTGCAAGGCGCGGCCGGGGCGGGCTGGGCCAAGGCAAAGCTCGGCGCCAAGACCTATTACACCTTGCTCGACACGACCATCGAATATGACAAGTCCGTTTGTGCGGGCTTCGATTGGGCGGCCAAGCGCGCCGGTCTCGAGCAACTGGGCAGCGATACGTTCAAGAACGATGACCCCACGGTTCAGTCGCAGATCACCCGCATCGCGGGCCTCGCGACCAGGCCCGATGTGCTCGTGCTCTGCTCCTATGTTCCGGGCGGGGCGAGCGCGGTGCGCCAGCTGCGCGCCGCAGGTCTCGGCATGCCGATCGTCGCCGCCTCGGCCATGGACGGCACCTACTGGCTCGATGCCGTACCCAATCTCAGCGACTTCTATGTCCCGGTGCAGGCCTCGATGCATGGCGACGACCCGCGGCCGGAAGTCAATGCCTTCGTCGAGCGCTTCAAGGCGAAGTTCGGCCACGCGCCGGCCTCGACCTACGGCATCCCGGCCTATCCTTTCATGGATCTCTGGGGGCGCGCCGTCGAGAAGGCCGGCAGCGTCGAAGCCAAGGATGTCGTTCCCGTCATGGAGCAATACCGGGACGAGCCGACCATCATCGGACCGCGGACATTCACCCCGGAATGGCACATCCAGCTCGATGCGTTGATGCAGATCCTCGAATATCGAGACGGCAGGCCGCGCGTCATCGACGAGTATCGTCTGGGTGAACCGATCCCCACCGAGGTGCTGTTCCGGACAAATTGACGATACCTGACGACGTCGCGCGTGGAGTTGCAGTAATGGCCTACAAAATTGCGGTCGATACCGGCGGAACATTCACCGATGTGGTGGTGTCCGACGAAACCGGACAATTCATCATCGGCAAGGCGCTGACCACGCCGGCCCGGGTCTTTGCCGGGGTGCGCGAAGGCATCATGGAGGCCGCAAGCCAGATGGGCTTGCCGCTCGAGCGCCTGCTCGGCCAGACCGCGACCCTGATCTACGGCACGACGCGCGCGACGAACGCCATCGTCACCAAGAAGACGGCAAAAACGGCGTTTCTCACCACCAAGGGCTTCGCCGACACCTTGCTTCTCAAGGAGGGGGGCAAATTCGGTCCGCATGATTTCTCCAAGGACTACCCGGCTCCCTATGTGCCGCGCACCCACACATTCGAGATCCTCGAGCGCATGTCGTCCGAGGGCACACCGTCCATTCCCTTCGACCATGCCGAGGCGAAGCGGACAGCGCTCGCCGTCAAGGCGCGGCGCTTCGAGGCGGTCGCAGTGAGCTTTCTGTGGTCGATCGCCAATCCGGATCATGAGCTGGCGATGGCGCGGATACTGGACGAGGTCATGCCGGACGTCCCTTATACGCTGTCGCATCGGCTGGTGCCGATCTTGCGGGAATACCGGCGGGCATCAGCGACGGCGATCGATGCCTCCCTGAAGCCGCTGATGCAGGAGCACCTTCGCGGCCTTGAATCGGATTTGCGCGCCGCGGGCTTCACCGGCGAGCTCCTGGTCAGCACGGCCGCCGGCGGCTGCAACAAGGCGGAAAGCCTGGTCGAGCGCCCGATCTATACGATCGGCTCAGGCCCGGCGATGGCCCCGGTTGCCGCCTCAGCCTTCGCCCGACAGGAAGCTCTCGGCGAGAATATCATTGTCTGCGACACGGGCGGCACGACCTTCGATGTAGGCCTCGTTCGCGACGGCAGGCTCACTTACTCCCGCGATGCCTGGATCGGCGAAAGATATACGGGCGACCTCCTCGGCATTTCCACCGTCGACATGCGCTCGATCGGTGCCGGAGGGGGATCCATTGCCTGGATCGACCGCGGCGGCCTGATGCGGGTCGGCCCGGATTCTGCCGGCGCCGAACCTGGCCCGGCCTGCTACGGACGGGGCGGCGAATTGCCGACCGTGTCCGACGCTGCGGCCGTGCTTGGCTATTTCGATCCCGATTTCTTCCTCGGCGGGCGCATGAAGCTCGACCTCGCAGCGGCACGCCGCGTCATCGGCAAGATCGCCGGACCGCTCGGCCTCACGCTCGAGCGTGCCGCTTATCAGACACTCAGCCTTGCCGGCGAATTCATGATCCGTGCCATCTACGACATTACGATCAGCGAAGGCGTCGATCCGCGCGAGAGCCTGATCGTGGCGGGCGGCGGCGCTGCGGGCCTGAATATCCTCATGATCGCCAGGGAGCTCGGCTGCAACCGCGTGCTGCTGCCCAAGGCGGCATCCGCGCTTTCCGCCGCCGGCATGCAATATGCCGACATCGTGGCGGAAGAATCGGCGAGCTTCGTCACGCTGTCCAGCCGCTGCGATATCGCCGGCGTGACCGCGATGCTGGCAGAACTCACGGCCCGGCTCGAGGATTTCCGCAAGGCCATGGGCGAAAGCGGGCGCCATTACCGGATCGAATACTTCACCGAGGCGCGCTACCTGTCGCAGGTGTGGGAGCTCGACACGCCGATCGCTTCCGCGGTTCTGCGCGACGGGTCGGATGTCGATGCGCTCGTGGAGGCGTTTCACCGCGTACATGAACGGGTCTTCGCGGTCCGCGACGAGGCGAGCCCTGTCGAGTTCGTGAACTGGAAGGCGAGGCTGACGATCGATCTCGGGCGCAAACCCTTCCAGAACGCGGCGAACGGCGCTGCCGCTCATCCGGCTCACCGCGACTGCTTCTTCGGCGACGATCGACCGGTCAGAACGGCCGTGTGGGATGCGTCCACTTTGAGCGCCGGCGCCAGGGTCGCAGGACCTGCGATCATCCAGGAACCGACGACGACCGTGGTCGTCTATCCCGGAACCTCCGCCGAGATCACTCCGGCGGGCAACTACATCCTCCATGCTTTTGGAAACGCCTGACATGTTCGACCGCATGCCCACGACCATCGACCCCTATATGACGGCGATCATCGCCAACCGCATCGACGGCATCATCCGCGAGATGACCAACACGCTGTTGCGGGCGGCGCGATCCGCCGTCATCAACTCGGCGCGCGATTTCAGTTGTGCCATCTGCACCGCCGACAACCAGCTTCTCGCCTCGGCCGAAGGCCTGCCGATCCATATTTTCGGCAGCCATATGCAGACCAGGGCGATGACAGAGCTTCATGCCGGCGACATCAGGGAGGGCGACTGCTATCTCCACAACGATCCCTACACGGGCAATTCGCATGCCGCCGACCACGCCTTCCTCGTGCCCGTCTTTTGCGAGGGCGAGCATCTCTTCACCGCGGTCGCCAAGGCGCACCAGGCCGACACCGGCAACAGCATGCCGACGACCTACATGGCCTATGCGCGCGACCAGTATGAGGAAGGCGCGCTGATCTTTCCGGCCGTGCGCATCCAGCGCGATTACAGGATGATCGAGGATGTCGTGCGCATGTGCCGCTCGCGCATCAGGGTACCGGCGCAATGGTATGGGGATTTCCTGGCGGGCCTCGGTGCCGCGCGCGTCGCCGAACGCCGCCTCAAGGAGCTGTGCCGCAAATATGGCAAGGAGCAGGTCAAGAGCTTCGTCCACGACTGGCTCACCTATTCCGAGAACCGGATGCGCGAGGCGATCGGGAAGCTGCCGCCATGCTCACTGCGCAATTCGATCGCGCATGATCCGATCGGCGAAGTGCTGCCGGCCGGCATCCCGCTCAATGTCGCTATCCGCATCGATTCGAGTGCGGCGATCATCGAGGTCGACCTCACCGACAATATCGACAATGTGCCGTGCGGGTTCAATGAAAGCGAGGCCTGCGCAACCGCTGCCGTGCTCACCGGCGTTTTCAATTCGATCGATTCCTCGGTGCCGCGCAACTCGGGCTCGTTTCGCCGGCTGAATGTGCGGCTCAGGGACGGCTCCGTCTGCGGGCGTCCGAAATTCCCGCACAGCTGCTCGGTCGCGACGACCAATGTCGCCGACCGGCTGATCAATCTCGTTCAGTCGGCCTTCTCCCAGATCGGCGACGGCCATGGCCTTGCCGAAGGTGGTGTCGGCATGGGAGCCGGCATGGGTGTCGTGTCGGGCAGGGATCATCGGCTGGGCGGCCAGGATTTCGTCAATCAGCTCACCATCGCTTCGCCGGGCGGGCCTGCCGGCCCTGAGGCCGATGGCTGGCTGACCTATGGCTTGCCCGTGGTCGCGGGCCTCATGTATCGCGATTCGGTCGAGGTCGACGAGCTGAAGCATCCCTTCGAGTTCAAGTATCTGCGTGTCGCGCCCGGCACCGGCGGGGCCGGTAGATTCCGCGGCGCGCCGGGGATGGAGATCGCCTATGGGCCGAAAGAGCTGCCGTTGACCGCGATCTGGCCGTGCGACGGCACGCATTTCGAATCGAAAGGCGTGCGCGGCGGCCACAATGGCAGCCGCGCCCGGCATTTCAGGCATTGCGCCAAAGGCGTTGCCGAATTGCCCAATATCGCGCAAGTGACACTGCAGAAAGGTGAGTTCGTTTCCGGGTGCACCGCGAGCGGCGGCGGTTATGGCGATCCGCTCGAGCGCGATCCGCAGCGTGTCCTCGCCGATGTCGAGGCCGGCTTCGAGACGCGCGAGCGGGCAAACGCCATCTACGGAACGGTGCTCAGGGCGGTGGAGCCCGATGCCGCTCTCGTCGTGGATCTCGCCGAGACCGAGAAGCTGCGCCGCGCGTTGCGGACCGCGCCCGCTGCAAAGAGCGGTGTCCTGTCATGACGGGTGTCTGGCCAAGCGAACGAAGCGCCTCCAAGGAATATTACGATCGCGCCGTCTCGGTGATGCCGGGCGGCATCACCAGGATACAGCCCTGGCAGGACCCGTTTCCCGTTTATGCCGAGCGCGGCGAGGGCGCTTATGTGGTCGACGTCGACGGCACTCGCCGGCTCGACATGATGAACAACTTCGCGACGCTCATTCACGGCCATGCGCATCCGGTGATCGTGGCGGCGGCACAGGCGGCGATGCAGCGCGGGACGAGCTTCGCGCTGCCTACGCCCGCCGAGGTCGCGCTGGCCGAGGCGATCTGCGCCCGCACCGACAATTTCGAATGGGTGCGGTTCAGCAATTCGGGCTCGGAAGCGATCATGTGCGCGATCAAGGCTGCTCGCGCGCTGACCGGGCGGCCGCGCATCGTCAAGATCGAGGGCTCGTATCATGGCATGTACGATTATGCCGAGGTCAGTCTCGATTCAGCGCCCGCCAATTGGGGCAACGATCCGCGGCCAGTGGGATTCTCGAAGGGGGTGCCACAGGGCGTGCTCGATGACGTGATCGTCATCCCGTTCAACGATTGTGAGGCCGGCGAGCGGATCATACGGGCCGGGCGCGAGCATATCGCCGCGATTCTGGTCGATCCGGCGCCGGGCTATCTCGGTTTCACGCCGATCGACCGGGATTTCGCCGCCATGCTGCGGCGCGTGGCAAGCGATATCGGTGCGCTCATCATTCTCGATGAGGTGATTTCCTTCCGCATGCATTTCGGGGGCGCGCAGACGCTCTACGGACTCGAGCCGGACTTCACCACCTTGGCCAAGATCATTGGCGGCGGCTTTCCGATCGGCGCGGTCGCCGGGCGCCGCGCGGTGATGAAAGTCTTCGACCACAGGCAGGGCAAGCCGCTATTGCCGTGGAGCGGCACCTTCACGGGCAATCCGGTGTCGACGGCAGCCGGCAAGGCGGCGCTGGATCTCCTGCCGCAAGTGGAGATTGATCGCCTCGAGCTCCTGGGGACGCGGCTCAGGCGGCAGATCGCCGGCATGATCGCCTCGAGCGGTGTGCCGGCGCAGATCACCGGCATCGCCTCGATGTTTCAGATCCATGGCCATGACCGGACGATCTCGGACTACCGGACCGCGTTCCATTCGCCCGAGGAAGCGGCCCGCCTGCGCCGGCTGCAGGCGGCGATGCTGCTTGCGGGTCATCACATGTCGTCGCGCGGCATGGGCTTCCTGTCCACGCCGATGAGCGAGATCGAGGTCGACGCCTTCTGTGAAGCGTTCTCGCGCTGCGTCGGCGCGCTCGGCGTGACGTGAAGGGCAGAGCCATGGATGCGCAATCCTATCCCAGGGTTCGCGATACGGCGAGTTTCAGGTCGCTGTCCGTGAGCGTCCGCTTCGGCGGCCTTCTGGCTCTGTCCGATGTCAGCTTGCGCATGGGAGAGCGCGAGATCCTCGGGCTAATCGGTCCGAATGGCGCCGGCAAGACCACGCTCGTCAATGTTCTGACCGGTTTCCAAAGACCGAGCGCAGGCAAGGTCGTGCTGGACGATGCCAATGCCAGCCGGTGGGATCCCGGGCTCTTCCGCTCGAATGGGATCAGCCGGACATTCCAGGCGGGCCGGCTGTTCAAGCGGATGAGTGTGCGCGAGAATGTCGAGGTCGCGGCCGTGAGCCAGGGCCGGTCGCGCCGGCAGGCGCGCGCGGAAGTCAGCGACATCCTCGACTGGCTGGGCATTGCGGACCTTGCCGGCAAATCGGCCGAGACATTGCCTTACACCGATCAGCGCCGGGTCGAGATCGCCCGCGCCTTGGTGGGTGAACCGCGCTTCCTCCTGCTCGACGAGCCGGCTGCCGGGATGTCGGATCGCGAATGCGATGATCTGATCGCGGTGGTGAGGCGCATTCCGATCGAGCGCCGCTGCAGCGTCCTCCTCATCGAACACAATTTTTCGCTGGTCATGGATGTCTGCGACAGGGTGCATGTCCTGGATGGCGGACGCACGCTGGCCGAAGGAGCGCCCGCCGAGATCAGGTCGCATCGAGGTGTCATTGACGCCTATCTTGGAGCGCAGGCCTGAGCATGGCGGATATCCTGCTCAAAGTCTCGAATCTTTCGGTGTCCTACGGCCGCTTCCCTGCCTTGCGCGACATCGATCTCGACGTCCCTGCGGCGGCGGTCGTTGCCGTCGTCGGGCCGAACGGCGCCGGCAAGTCTACGCTTCTTGCCGCCATAGCCGGCGGGATCAGGACGCAAGGCGGCGGCATCACTTTCGCTGGCGAAGAGATTCGCGGCAGATCGCCGGAAAGCCTGGCCGCGCTGGGCCTGTCGCTCGTGCCCGAGGGGCGCCATGTTTTCCCCTCGCTCACGGTCGAAGAGAATTTGCTGGTCGGTGGCTTCCTGCGCGGCAATACCAGGGAGGTTCAAGCCGACATGGAACGGATGCTCCGGTATTTTCCGCGCCTCAAGGAGCGCCTCGACCAGCCCGGCGGCAAATTATCGGGGGGCGAGCAGCAGATGCTGGTTCTGGCGCGCGCCTTGATGACGCGGCCCCGGCTGTTGATGATCGATGAGCCGTCCTTGGGGCTTGCGCCCAAGGTCATCGATGAGGTCTATGACATCCTGTTCGGCCTGCGCATGGCCGAAGGCCTGACATTGCTCATCAACGAGCAGAGCGCCAAGAGAGTCATGCGCTTTGCCGATGAGATTCATGTGCTGCGGACGGGACGCATCCAGCTCAGCGCCAGAACATCCGAACTCGGCGATGAACAGGTGATCGCTGCGGCCTATTTCGGCACCCTGCGGGCCAGAGAGGAAATGGCGGAGTAAAGCGATGCTGCATTTCCTGCAAACGCTGATCGACGCCGCTAGCCTCGGCAGCCTCTTTGCCTTGTCGGCTTTGGGCATCGGCCTCCTGTTCGGCATCTTGCGGCTGATCAACTTCGCCCATGGTGAATTTGTGGCCATCGGCGCCTATGCGCTGATCGTGCCGTCGGCGAATGCCGCCGCGGTCATGTTCATCGGTGAATGGCAAGCGGCGCCGCTCGTCATTGCCGTCAGCACCATCGTCGTCGTCTTTGCCCTGATCTCCGACGCGCTGGTGTTCCGGCGGCTGCGCCGCGCCGATGCCTCGACGCTCATGATAGCGTCATTCGCCGTCGGCTATGTCATCCAGCACATGCTCCTGATGATCTATGGCGCGCGGCCCAAGGCTCTCGGTTTGTGGTCCGATCTCACCCGGGTGCTCGATCTTTGGGGATTGCGCGTTCCGCTCCTCCAGATCGTCGTCATTCTCTCGACCGCGATCCTCCTCTCAGCACTGGTGGTCTTCCTGCGCCATACGCGTTTCGGCATCCAGATGCGGGCTGCATCGGAGGATTTCGCCATGGCGCGCTACCTCGGTGTCAAGTCGAACCGCGTGATTGGTCTAGCTTTCGGCATATCGGGAGGGCTGGCGGCAATCGTGTCGCTCATGCTGGTGGCCCAGACAGGGGTCATCAGTCCAGGCATGGGCGTCAATGTGGTTCTTTTTGCTTTCGTCTCGACCGTTGTGGGCGGCATGGGCAGCCTGCCAGGGGCGGTGTTCGGCGGGCTCCTGGTCGGCATGGCGACCTCCTTCCTGCAGGCCTATCTGCCCGCCGACATCCGCCCGTTCCGTGATGCCTTCGTCTTCGGCTTCGTCATTCTCCTGCTGCTGGTGCGGCCCTCGGGGCTGATCAGGGTCAAGGCCCTGGAGCAGCGCATATGAGCATTACCCGTATCCGGACGGCGCTTGCCGTGCCCGCCGCACTTTCGGCTCTCCTCATTGCGGTGGCCGGCATCACCGCGCTGGCGGGCAGCCCGGGCTTCCAGCAGGTCGTTGGCGAGATGATGATCCGCGCCGTCGTCGTCATCGGCATCTTCATCTTCGTCGGCAACTCCGGCGTCCTGTCCTTCGGCCATATTTCCTTCATGGCGATCGGCGCCTATGCGGCGGCGTGGTTCACCTGCTGCACCCTGCCGATGGTGAAGACGCTCTACACGCCGGGTCTGCCGCACTTCCTGCTCGAGACGAGCTATCCTTTCGGCTTCGGGCTGGCCGCCGCGGCGGGGCTCAGCGGCTCCGTCGCCCTGATGGTCGGCTTCGTGCTCGTCCGGCTCTCGGGCATCGCATCATCGATCGCCACATTCGCGCTTCTGGCGATGATCTATGTCATCTACAGCAACTGGTCCTCGGTCACCGGCGGCACCAGTTCTATCTCCAACATCCCGGTCCATGTCGGCCTTTGGGTTGCGACCGCGGCCGCTGTCGGTGCAATCGCAGTGGCCTATCTGCACAAGGTCTCGCGCTACGGGCTGATGCTGCGCGCCAGCCGCGACGATCCCGTCGCGTCGCGCGCCGCCGGCGTCAACATCATGCGGATGCGGCTCATCGCTTTTGTGCTGAGCGCCGCCTGCGTGGGAGCCGGCGGAGCGATCTACGCGAATTTCATGGGCATTCTCACGGTCGATGCCTTCTATCTGCAGATCACATTCCTCACGCTGGCGATGCTGATCGTGGGCGGCATCGGCAGCCTGTCGGGAGCGGTCATCGGCGTCGTTTTCGTGACCTTCGTCACCGAGCTGCTGCGCATGCTCGAAAGCGGCATCGCCCTGGGAAACGGCCCGGCGATCCGTCTGCCGGCCGGCACCCAGGAAGTCATCCTCGGAGCGGTCATGATCGCGGTCCTCATCCTGCGTCCGGCAGGACTCATGGGCGGCAAGGAAGTGCTCAACGATGCGTATGAATAGGGCTCGCCGGATCACCGCGCCGGGAAGAGATCCGGGCGTTGCTGCAACCTTATGCGCGTGCCGCGGATGTGATGATGAAGGACCTCGCCGGCGCCCTTGCCATCGCGCCGCATCACGGCATCGGTGATCAAGCGGTGCTCATATTGTGTCGTCTTGCGTGCGGCAGGCCCTAGCGCATGGACAAAGGCGTGCCGGTAGCGCTTGGTGCTGTTCCAGAAGCGATGCACCATCGACAGGAGCTGCGGCATCCTGGCCGAGCTGTAGCTCAGAAGATGGAACTGCTCATCGACGCTGAGGAAGTCGGCGGTGCTTTCGACGATGTCCATTGCATCCGCGAGGTCGGCGAGTTTCCGCACATCTGCATCGCTCAGAGTCCTGACACTCTCGCGGATGGCCAGCGGCTCGATCGTCTCGCGGATCTTGTAGGCTTCGATGCAGTCCTTGAGATCGAAGGGCGAAACCCAGGCGCCGCTATTGGGGACGAGTGAAACAAGGCCTTCGCCTTCGAGCTTGCGTAGCGCCTCGCGAATGGGAATGCGGCTCGCCTTGAACCGTTCCGCCAGTTCCTCCTGGCGAAGACGTCCGCCGGCCTCCAATTGGCCGGAGAGAATGGCCTTGCGGATCTGATCGGTGACCCGGGCGCCGACCACGCGCAAAGCGCGGCCTTCTTCTTCGGTAGCGTTCATCGGCTGAGTCAAAAATGTATCCAAAAAGTGTTGTTACACAAAGAGAATATGGGCTTTAGTTTGCAAAATCAACCCGGGTTTACGCTGAAATTCGCTATGATCGCCATGTATACCAACCGGGAAGTTTTGTTGCATAGGATACATTTTTGCAGTAACCTGGGAGTCAAAAGAATAAGGGGAACACCAGGATGTCGGGAAAAGGTAGCGCTCGTAACGGGCGGCAGTCGCGGTATCGGGCGTGCCTGCTCGCTCGCTTTGGCCCGCCAAGGCTATCGGGTCGGCATCAATTTCACGGTGTCGCAGGCGGCCGCATCCGGCGTGAAGGCCGAGATCGAAGCTTTGGGCGGCAAGGCTTTCCTGGCTCAGGGCGATGTCTCTTCGGAGGAAGATGTGATCGCCATCTTCGATGCCGCCGAGCAGACCGGCGACGACCTCTGCGTGCTCGTCAACAATGCCGGCATCGTCGCTGAATCGGCCGGCATAGAGAGCTTCGACTGCAAGAGAATAGAACGGATTCTGGCCGTCAATGTGCTGGGCGCGTTTCTGTGCTGCCGTGAAGCGGCGCGCCGCTTCACCAAGGGCGGCTCGATCATCAACATTTCCTCGATCGCTTCACGCCTCGGTGCGCCATTCAATTATGTGGACTACGCGGCATCGAAAGGCGCCGTCGATACCATGACGCGCGGCCTCGCGATCGAGCTGGCCGGCAAAGGCATCAGGGTGAATGCGGTGCGGCCGGGATGGGTAGATACCGAGATCCATGCTTCCGGCGGTAAACCCGATCTCGCTTTCGTCGGCGGCCGCGACACCCCGCTCGGCCGTTGCGGCACGCCCGAGGAAGTGGCCGAGATGGTCGCCTTTCTGGCTGATGGGCGGTCGTCCTATATGACGGGAAGCCTTGTCGATATCAGCGGAGGCCTATGACCATGATCGCAGTTCCGGCTTTTGACAGGAACCTGGCCGAGGCGGCCCGGCGGCCCGGTCTGCTACGCAGTGGCTTCGAGGCCGACAGCGAGCGTGCGCCCTTGTCACGCTGGCGCCAGACCTTGTTCGAGACCTTTTACGACATCGATGTCGACAGCCTTTCAGACCAGTTTCGGGTGGGCAAGATCGTGGCCCGCGATGTCGGGCCGGTGCGGGCGGGAATCGTTCGCTGCGATCCCGTTTCCATAGAGCGAAGAGCGCGGCATATCAGCGTGGCGCGCGAGGATTATATCTTCATTCCCATCGTCACCAGCGGCTC
>Ga0187894_10001895_pt1 | contig 26044 bp, 21 predicted proteins | sample GBC1701081metaG_FD_136650 | JGI IMG/M metagenome (GOLD analysis project Ga0187894, IMG submission 136650) | White microbial mat communities from a lava cave in the Kipuka Kanohina Cave System on the Island of Hawaii, USA - GBC170108-1 metaG ... | reverse complement strand
TGCCGCATCGAGCGCGCATGCCAATTCCTTTCCGCGACTTCGCTGCCGATTTCGGAAATCGCATTGATGACCGGCTTTTCGGACGGCGCCCATCTGTCGAATTCGTTTTCGCATGCGCTGGGCGTCACGCCCGCCAGGTATCGAAAAAATGCGTCAGCCTGAGTTTTCGTCCGTCCGCCAGTAGATCCCTCTTTCCCGCGCCATCATGCGGAAGCCGATCATGTCGCGGCGTATCGAAGCGGTGTCCTCATGGAAACGGCGAATGATGGCGTTGAGTTCTTTCTCCGTGTATCTCCGTCCACGTTCGAAGGATTGCAGTATGTGATTGAGCACGACGATCTTCTTCTTGCGGCCGACAGGAATCTTGCTGATCCGTCCGTCCGGCTCGAGGAAGTTGCGCAGGATTCTCTCATCCTCGCTGATCGCATCGGGAGGAGCCAAAGCGAGGATTTCGTCCTCATGCAGGCGCCGGACCATCTTGTGCAGGGCGCCCGCCTCGAACTGGTAGATGTTGTAATAGCTTTTCGGCCGCGCGCTCACCAATCCCACCTGGGACAATTTTGAAAGGTGGTGCGAGGCGGTTGAGGCTGAAATCTCAAGCCTCGACGCCAGTTGCTCCACGCTCATCGGCTCCCTGGCCAAGAGCCCGATGATCTGCAGCCGGTTCGCATCCGCCATCGCCTTGAAAAAGGTGACAAATTCGTCCTGTGGGTCGGCCATCTCAAGCATCTCGAACTAATTCGATATCTATAGAAACAAATCTATCAAATCCGCAAAGGAAACTCAATGCTTCACGAGACAAATCGCTTTTTCATCGTCACCGGCGGACCAGGCGCCGGCAAGACGACGCTGCTCGATGCCCTGGAGAAGGCGGGCTTCGCCAGGACCATCGAGGCGGGCCGCGCCGTCATCCAGGACCATGTCGCGATTTCGGGCCCCGCCCTGCCCTGGAACGATCCCGGCCTCTTTGCCGAGGCGATGCTCGGCTGGGAAATGCGCTCCTATCGCCTGGCGCTCGATGAGCCGGGGCCTGTCTTCTTCGATCGGGGCATTCCCGACACGATCGCCTATTTGCGCCTCATGGATCGTCCCGTGCCGGCGCATATGATGACGGCGGCCTCGGTCTTCCGCTACAACCCGCTGGTCTTCGTCGCCCCCTATTGGGCGGAGATCTTCGCCAATGATGAAGAGCGCAAACAGACGCCGCAGGAAGCGGAACGGACCTGTCTGAAGATCGTGGAGACCTATCGCGAATTGGGCTTCGAGCTTGCCATGCTGCCGCTCGCCCCGGTCGACCAACGCCTGCGCTTCGTGCTCGACAGAACCGGCCGCGTTATTTGACGGCGCCCGCCGTCAGCCCCTTGACGATATAGCGCTCGAGGAAGACGCCGATGACGACCAGAGGCGCGATCGCCGCGGTCGCCAGCGCCGCCATCGACCACCAGTTGATGCCTTGCGAGCCGGTCTGGCTCGCCACCATCACGGGAAGCGTCTTGGCATTGGTGCTGGTGAGGAGTGCGGCGAAGAAATATTCGTTCCAGCATAATATGACCGAAAGGATGAAGGCCGCCACCATGCCGGGGAGCGCGATCGGGATGACGATGCGCAGGAACGCGCCCCACACCGAGCAGCCATCGACGAGCGCCGCCTGCTCGAGCTCGATCGGGATCGTGTCGAACTGGTCGCGCATGATCCAGATCACGATCGGCAGCACCATCAGCGTATAGATGAGGATGAGCCCGATGCGGGTGTCGAGCAGCGCCAGCTCCTTGTAAAGGACGAGGAACGGCATGGCGAGCACCACCGGCGGCAGGATGAGCTGCGACAGGAAGAAGAAGGAGATGTCCTTGTTGCGCATCCAGCCGAATTTGTAGTCGAAGCGGCTCAGGCCGTAGGCCGCCAGCGAGCCGATCACCACCGCCAGCGCCGAGGCGCCGAGCGAGGCGACGACGCTGTTCTCGAAGCGCTTCAGGAATTCATCGCGCACCGTCGAGATCTGGCCGATCGTGTCGGGCGACAGGCCGAGCGAGCGCCAGCCCTTCCAGTCGGGCGTGAAGTCGACGAACGGAATGAGATGGCCTTGCGTGACATTGACCGCGGTCTTGAACGACGTCGTCAGCGTCCAGTAGATCGGGAACAGCGAGATGAAGGTCCACAGGATGAGCGCGCCATAGATCAGGACGCGCGTCGAGATGCGCGCCGCATCGGATGCGCCGCCTTGCGCGCGTTTCGCCTGTCTCTGCGCAACGGCGCTCATCTCAATTCGTCCTCTGCATGAAGCGGCTCACGAATTTGAGCAGCAAGGTCACGAAGATGATGATGATCACCAGATAGAATTCCGCCAGCATCGTGCCATAGCCGACATTGGAGCGGTCACGATATTCGCGGAAGATGAAGCTCGACACCGTATCGGTGGCCCCGCCCGGACCGCCCGCGGTCACGTTGATCACGATATCGGCGAGCTTGAGCTGGAAGATGACCTTGAGAACGATCGCCGTGACGCTGACCGGCAGCATGAGCGGAAAGGTGATCTGCCAGAAGGACTGCCAGGGGCTGGCGCCGTCGACCTTGGCCGCTTCCTGCACTTCCTTCGGCAAGGCCTGGAGGCCGGCGAGCAGCAGGATCATGATGAAGGGGATCCACACCCAGGCATCCATGAGGGCGATGCTGAGGCGCGCGATCCAGGGCGTGGTGAAGAAGGCCGGATTGTCCCAGCCGAGATGCCGCGCCAAGGTCGCCGCCGGGCCGAAGCGGTATTCCATCAGCGACTTGCCGATCATCCAGCTCACCGCCACGGGGCTCAGCATGAACGGCAGGAGGAAGGCGACCCGGAAGAATTTCCGCGCCTTGATCTCGGCATTGAGGAGCAGCGCCAGGCCGAAGGCGATGGCATATTGGACGAGCACGAACAGCACGTAATAGACCATGTTGCGCAGCGCGTTCCAGAAATAGGCATCGCCGAGGAGCGTCCGCAGATTGTCGAGGCCGTTGAACTGAGGTCCCGCGAGCGAGCTCAGGTTCCAGTTCATGAAAGCGAGATAGAGGCCGAAGAAGGTCGGGAAGATCACCATGGCGACGGTGAAGGCGACGGCCGGCAGAACGAAGAGCGCATGCTTGCCGCGCTCGCCGCGGATGAGCACTTGCGCGGTGCCGACGGCCACCGCCCATAGGAGGAAGGCGTAAAGGACGGGGCGCCAGTTGTCGAAACCCGTCGCGATCAGTTGGGCCTTGAACAGGACCTGCCAGAGCACGATGGCGGCAAGGCCGAACGAGGCCGCCCACAGAAGCGACCGCCCCAAGGGAGCGGCAGGCTCTGCGCTCGCGCGCGATGGCGGCTCATGCACCTTGCCGGCGGTTTCGGGCAGCGCTGTCGTCATGCAGCAAGGCTCGCGGAATACCCTCGCCCCGCAAAGCGGGGAGAGGGAGGGGCCCGGCGCGACCTTGCTCCGCCGAAGCGAAGTCTCTTTGCTCTGCTGAAGCGAAATCTCGGCTTCGCGAAGGCGAGAGCGACGGGAGGGTGAGGGGCCTCGTGCAGCTTGTCGACGACAGGCCCCTCACCTTCCCATTGCTCCGCAATAGGCCCCTTCCTCTCCCCGCTGCGCGGGGCGAGGTAATTGAAGCGTGCCTGACGGAGAATATTCATGAAAGCGATTCTACAGAAAAATGTACGACATCTGGTGGCGCAGGCTGCGCCACCAGAATGATGCATGTCAAATGCGGGTGCTTCAGGCGCCGAGCGACGCCTTGTATAGCTTGATCTGATTCTCACGCCCGATCTGGTCGGTGATCTTCTCCCAGGCGGCCGCGATCGCATCGGCCCCCGCCTGCGCCGTGGCGCCACCGGCATAGACCTTGGCGAGCTCGTCTTCCGCGACACTGTAATATTGGAAGATGCCGGGGATGCGCGGCTCGATCGCCGCATTGGGATGATTGTAGGAGTCGGACTGCGACTTGAGATAGGACGAGATGAAGGCCTCGTCATAGCCCGCCGCCACCCATTCCGGGATGTTGAAATGGCTGTTGCGGTAAGGCTGGAAGCCCGACGGATAGGCGGCCGTCCACAGCGAGATGTCCTTGCCGCCGAGATGGGCCGCGGCACTCCAGGCCGCCTTCTGCTTGACCGGATCGCTGTCGACCCTGGCCATCACATAGACGCCCCAGCCGATATAGGCCATGTTCGGCGCGAAATTCGGACCGGTGGACAGCTTGTCCCACTGGCCGGTCTTCGCATTGTAGACATCGTCCGAGCCCGGCAAGATGGAGAAGGCAACGGTATCGCCGATGACCGAGCCGTCGCTGGTCTTGGCCATCGAGCCGACATCGCCCCACCAGGCGAGCATGGAGCCCGTTCCGGCGAGGAACTGCTGGAAGGCGGTCGTGCCCGGATCGGCATTGAGCTGGTCCGCAGGCTCCGCCGGCAGCGCATCGATCACATCCTGGATGGCGCGCACGAAGGCCGGGTTGTTGACCCGCGGCTTCATCGTGTCGATGTCGAAGAGCCAGGCCTTATCGTCCGGGTGCTTGGCATAAGCCGTGGCGCGGCTTTCGAGGAAATAGAAACCGAAGCCGCCCCAGCCCTTGGCCGGATCGAGATAGCCATAAGCGTCCTGCCCGGCGGCCTTCTTGCCTTTCAGGAACTTGGTGACCTCTTGCACCTTCTGCCAGGTATTGGGAACGGCCCATTCGCCCTGATGGCCTTCGTCCTTCCAGGCCTTGGCGAGCTCGGCATCGGAGAAGACGTCGGTGCGGTAGTTGAATGTGTGGCAGTCGCCGTCGATCGAGATGCGATAGGTCTTGCCGTTCCAGGTGCCGACCGGAGCCTTCAGATAGCCGACATAGTCGTCCATCTCGATCTGCGTCTTGACCCAGTCGGGCATTTCGGACGCCAGGCCCTTGCCGCAAACATCGCCTTCGAACGGCGCCCCCATCTCGACGATGTCGAAATCGACAGTGCCGGTCGCGATCGATTGCTGAAGTCTCGCATTGTAGTCGGCCTGGGCGAGATCGATCCAGTTGATCTTGGCGCCGGTATAGGTCTCCCACGGCTTGAGGAAGCCGCGGAACAGGAGATTGTGCAGGTTCTGATTATTGAGCCCCATGAAGGTGAGCTCGACGCCCTTGAACTCGCCTTCCTTGACATTGGTCTTGGTGGCGCCGAGGCACAATTCACCGACCTTCTGCCAGTCGGCATCGGTCGGCGATCCCTTGCCGACGCCCGGGACCTTCAGGAGCTCGGTGCGCAGATCCGATTGTGCGAAAGCCTGGGTGCTGAGAGCGGTGACGCCACCGGTCGCGGCGAGCGCCGACAGAGCGGCGGCTCCCTTCAGCATGTTGCGGCGGCTGGCCTGCAGCGCCAGCAGCGTTTCATATTGGTTGAGCTTCACGATACGTCCTCCCTTTGCAATCTGTTCTTGCCTAACATGTTAGTATGTGCAGCACGCCTGTCAATCGAAAGCGGGAGACGGCGGCGGCGGATCAGATAGCTTTCTTCAGCAGCGCGTCGACTTCGTGGCGGCTCGGCATGGAAGGCGCCGTCCCCGCCCGTGTGACGGAAATGCCGGCGACGCCTGAGCCGAAGCGCGCGGCTTCGAGCGCCGAGGCGCCTTCGGCCAGGGCTGCGGCCAGGCCGCCATTGAACGCATCCCCTGCCCCCGTCGTCTCGACCACGGGTCCCGCCTTGAACGCCGGCACCAGCACCGACTGGCTCGCCGAATGGAGATAGGATCCGGCCTCCCCCAGCGTGATCAATGCCGCCCTGGCGCCCTTCTTGAGAAAGACATCGCCGGCCTTGCGCGCGTCATCGGCGGTCTTGACGGTGATGCCCGTCAATAGAGAGGCTTCGCTCTCATTCGGCGTGACATAGTCGCATAGGCCATAGAGCGCATCGTCGAAACGCTCCGCCGGCGCCGGGTTGAAGATGGTGATGGCGCCCGCCGCCTTGGCGATCTCGAGGCCGCGCTTGGCCGCCGCGACCGGTTGCTCGAGCTGGGTGATGAAGACGGCCGCCTCGCGGATCGCACTTTCCGCCGCTTCGACATCGCTCGGGCTGATCGTCGCCGCAGCCCCCGGCACGACGATGATGGCGTTGTCGCCATTCACCTCATTCACATAGATGAAGGCAGCACCCGTCGGCTGATCCGTCATCTCGATCACCCGCGGCGTGATCCCTTCCTTCTTCCAGGTGGCGAGCGCAATGGCGCCGAATTCATCGCGGCCGATCTTCGAGATGAAGGTCACTTGGGCCCCGGCGCGCGCCGCGGCGACCGCCTGGTTGGATCCCTTGCCGCCCGGCCCGACCTTGAAGCCGGAGCCCGCGATCGTCTCGCCGATGCCCGGCAGGCGTCCGGCGCGGAAAGCGAGGTCGGCGACGAAGATTCCGAGGATGGCGACGCCCTTGCGCTGGCCCATGGTCGCTGCGCGCGCGGTCAGTTGAGCCTGAGCCCGGTCTCCTTGTCGAAGAGATGGACGGATTTGGGATCGGGCACCATCGGCAGGTCCTCGCCCGGACGCGCCGCGATACGCTCGCGGAACACGCCGACGATCTTCTGCCCGCCGAGCTTGGCGAAAACCTGGGTTTCCGATCCCGTCGGCTCGATCACCGACACTTCCGCCTTGAGGCTCTGGCCGCCAAGCGCGAAATGCTCGGGGCGGATGCCGTAGATCGCCGGGCGGCCGTCCGAATCGCGCGGCGCCGCAGCGAGCGGCAGGTCGAGGCCGTCATCGGTGACGAAGCTCGCTTTGCCATTGACCTTGATCTTGCCCTTGAGGAGGTTCATCGCCGGCGAGCCGATGAAGCCCGCGACGAAGATATTGGCGGGGCGGTCATAGAGCTCGAGCGGCGAGCCCGACTGCTCGACGATGCCGTCATGCATCACGACGATGCGGTCGGCCATGGTCATGGCCTCGACCTGGTCATGCGTCACATAGACGGTCGTAGTCTTGAGGCGCTGATGCAATTCCTTGATCTCGGCCCGCATCTGCACCCTGAGCTTGGCGTCGAGGTTGGACAAGGGCTCGTCGAACAGGAACACCGCCGGATCGCGCACGATGGCGCGGCCCATGGCGACGCGCTGGCGCTGGCCGCCGGAAAGCTGGCGCGGATAGCGGTCGAGATAGGGCACGAGGTCGAGGATCTCCGCCGCCCGCTTCACCCGGGTCTCGATCTCGGGCTTGGGGGCGCGGCGCATCTTGAGCGCGAAGCCCATATTCTCGGCCACCGTCTTGTGCGGATAGAGCGCATAGGACTGGAACACCATGGCGATGTCGCGGTCCTTGGGCGGCAGGTCGTTGACCACTTTCTCGCCGATGCGGATGTCTCCCGAGGTAATGGGCTCGAGGCCTGCGATCATGCGCAGCAAGGTCGACTTGCCGCAGCCCGAAGGTCCGACCAGGATGACGAACTCGCCGTCCGATATGCCGATCGACACGCCATGGATCACTTCCTGGTTGCCATAGGCTTTGCGCACATCAACGACATCGACCGAAGCCATTCGAGCTCCTCCCACGCATATTTTCTTGAGCCGCGAACGTTATTGCATCTTTTCCGGATGGTCCAGCGCGGATCGCGGACACAAGTGCCAATCTGCCCGCAAGTCCAAAGCATCGGCCCGAAAAGTGCGCGCGGTTTTCGGACAAGCCGATGCGCAAAAACAAAGGGATAGAGCGCCGGAGGTTCCGATTCCATCGGAACCTCCGGCGCTCTAGACTAACGAATCATGGCCGGACCTGCCCCCAAGCGAATGATCATGCCGCCGACGCGCGCCTCGGCCGCCGCCGATGAATTGCGGCGCCGGATCCTCGAAGGCGAATATCCGGCCGGCATGCCATTGCGGCAGGCGGTTCTGGCCGAGGAGCTCGGCATCAGCCGCATCCCCTTCCGCGAGGCCCTGATCCTGCTCGAGGCCGAGGGCCTGGTGCAGATGGAGGCGCATAAGGGGGCGGTGGTCGCCGGCTTCTCGCCCGAGGAGGTCGAGGAGCTGTTCGAGTTCAGAGCGCTGCTCGAGCCGGCGCTGCTCGAGAAGTCGGCGCCTCATCTGACCGAAGCCGATTATGAGAAGCTCGACGCGATCCTCACCGAATATAGCGACGAGCTCAGGACCCAGAATCCGGGCCGCTGGGGCGCCCTCAATACCGAGCTCCACACCGTCCTCTATCGCCGCGCCAGAAGTCCGCGCATCCTGGCGACCGTCGATCAGCTGCTCACGAGCACCGACCGCTTCGCCCGCATGCAGATCGCTTACACCGATGGGCGCGAGCGGGCCGAGCGCGAGCATCGCGAGATCGTGACCGAATGCCGGACGGGAAATGTGAAGAAGGCCTCGCGCCTCTTGCGCCAGCATATATTGGCGGCGGGAGACGCCCTGGTCAGGCTGCTGCGGGAGCGCCAGCAGGCCGCCGAGCTCGCCAAGGCTTGACCGGCCTCAGTCCGGGAAAGACCGGCGCTCCATTATGCGGACGCCGTTGATCCCGGTGAGCGCGGTTGCGACAGTGTCGATGAGACGCTCGACATCCTGCCTGGCCGTGGCATGCAGTGCTTCGGCGACGATCAGCGCCGCAGCGGTCGTCTCGCGAATGGCGGACCGGCCGCTTTGCCGGTTCGTCCACCGCCGGGCATGGGCATTGCCGCCATCATCGGCATAGATGACTTCCTGAGCCTCCGGATGCTCGATCTCGCCCGAGAAGGTTGTGTAGATCTCGGTCCCTTTGGCGCGGCGCACTTCGAGCCGGCCTGTCATCATGGCCATGTCGATGACGGCGACGGGAATGGCAAAAGCGAGCGAGACGGCGTTGCAGAGATCGACCAGCGGATGGATTCGGGGCAAGGCACCCTCCTTGCGGAACCGCCGCAGCAAGGCTTCCGAGGCGCAGCGATATTGTGTGGGCTTCAATCCCATCCTGGCGAAGGTGCGCCGCCAGGCCTGGATCTCCGGCAGATCGGATTCCGTTCGGGGGCCCAGGCGCTGCGTCGCCATTGCCGTGAAGCGGGAGAGCGGACCTTCGACATCCATGTTAGGCGTGATGCCGCCGACCAGAAGCGCCTCCACCGCAAGCTCGGGGAAGTCCGCCCTGATCTCATCTGCATAGCCGAAGTCCATGGGCCTTTCCTCGCAAAGCCGAGGCTCGGCGTCTTGTACGAAATTGCACCGTCGCAACTTCCAGGATCACTTCCGCTTCTTCCCACAACTTCCTGAAAAGAATCAGCGTTTCCGGATCCTCGAGATTCCCGCTTTTGCGCTCTTGACGCCGTCCGGGCTTCGGTTAACGTAGCTGGTATGACAGGTATACCAGCCGAGAGCCGGCCCATACGTCCGCAGAAGCTCTATGAGCAGGTCGCGGCGCGGCTCGAGGCCCGCATCATCGAGAGAACCTATGACGTCGGTGACCTGCTCCCCTCCGAACGCGACCTGATGCGCGAATTCGGCGTCGGCCGCCCCGCGATCCGCGAGGCCCTCGCTCACCTGCGCAATATGGGACTTGTCGAATTGCGCTCAGGCGAGCGCGCGCAGGTCATCCAGCCGACGGCGGAAGTGGTGGTCGAGGCCTTGTCGGGCGTCGCCAAGCATATGCTGTCCGCCCATGACGGCGTGCGCAATTTCCAGAATGCGCGCCTCTTCTTCGAAGTGGGCCTCGCCCGCCATGCCGCGGCCCATGCGACGGAAGATGACGTCGAGCAATTGCGCTTGGCGCTCGAGATCAATCATGCCGCTTTGAGCGACCTCGACCGTTTCGAGAAGACCGACGTCGCCTTCCACTATGTGCTGGCGATCATCCCGCGCAATCCGATCTTTCCGGCGATCCATGCGGCCATTGCCGAATGGCTGGTGCAGCAGCGCCACATCACGCTCAACTGGCGCGGCCGCAAGGGCACGGCCGAGAAAGCCTACAAGGCGCACAAGGCCATCTATGAGGCGATCGCCGCGTGCGATCCGGAGCGGGCCGAGAGAGCGATGCGCGATCATCTCGCCCATGTCGAAAGCGTGTTCTGGGAAGCGATGGAGTCCGATGCATGACCGGCTATGTGATCCTGGTCGATTTCCTGCTGAAGCCGGGAGCCAAGGCGGAGTTCCGCCGCGCCATCGACGTCAATGCCCGGGCCTCCTGCACGACCGAGCGCGGCTGCAGCCGCTTCGACGTGGTCGAGCCGCAAGGCGAGCCCGACCGCATCCTGCTCTACGAGATCTATGACGACCGTGCGGCCTTCGAGGAGCATTTGAAGACGCCGCATCTCGCCGTCTTCGAGGCGGCCAGCAATCATCTGGTGACGAAGAAGACGGTGATCGCCGGCGATCTCGTCTGTGAAGGTTCAAAAGATTAGAGTTGGGAGGAATTGATGAGTGTTTCCGGACTCAAGGCCATGGCCAAGACGAAATCGCCGAAATTCGGGCATTTCATCGTCGAATTCGCCACGCCGGGCATCGGCCATATCATGAAATCGGCGGGCTGCGATTTCACTTTGTTCGACCTCGAGCATTCGGGCTTCGGCTTCGAGACGGTGAAGAGCGCCTTGCGCTACTTCGAGGCGGCCGAGCTTCCCGCCATCGTGCGCGTGCCGTCGCGCGAATACCATCACATCGCGCGCGCCATGGATATGGGAGCCGAAGGCCTCATGCTGCCGATGGTGGGCAATGTCGATGAAGTGCGCCACATCGTCAATTCGATGAAGTACCATCCGCAAGGCAAGCGCGGTGTGGCGCTGCAGGTGGCGCATGACCGCTACCGCCCGGGCAGCGTCGCCGAGAAATTCACCGCCGCCAACAGCCGCACGACCCTGTTCTGCCAGATCGAGACGGCGGAAGGGGTCGAGAATGCCGAGAAGATGGCGGCGATCGATGGCGTCGACTGCCTGTGGGTCGGCCATTTCGATCTGTCGGTGTCGCTCGGCATTCCCGGCCAGTTCGACCACAAGGATTTCAAGCGCGCCATCGAGCGCACCATTGCCGCGACCAAGAAACACAAGAAGGCGCTGGGCCGGCTCGTGCCCAATGTCGAGCTCGGCATCGACATCTACAAGCAGGGCTTCGATTTCGTCTGCTATTCGGGCGATGTCTGGCTGCTGCATGCGGCCCTCGAAGAGGGCATCAAGAAGCTGCGCGCCGGCTGCAAGAAGAAATAGGAGGCGAAGATGCCGGCACCTTTCCGCGTCGCACTGTCCGGTGATTTCAAGAAGGCCGACGGCTCGCCGACCTATCCCGATTTCGACCTGGGCCCGCTCAAGTCCGCGCCCAATGTCGACATGGCCTTCCTCGAGCCGAAGAACCCTTTGCGCGCCGAGCAGCTCGAGGATTTCGATGCGCTGATCCTGCTGGCTCACCGCTTCACCCAAGACAGCGTGCCCAAATCGGGCCGTCTCGCCGCGGTGGCGCGCTTCGGCGTCGGCTATGACACGGTCGACGTGCCGGCTTTGAGCAAAGCCGGCATAGCGCTCGTCATCACGCCCGATGGCGTGCGCCGCCCGGTCGCTGTCTCGATCATCACCCTCATGCTCGCTTTGACCGGCAAGCTGATGATCAAGGACAAGCTGACGCGCGAGGCCGCGGCCGGCTTCGCCAAGCGCTCGGATCACATGGGCGTCGGCCTCGTCGGGCGCACTTTGGGATCGATCGGCATCGGCAATATCGGGGCCGAGATGTTCCGCATGGCGAAGCCTTTCGACATGAAGTTCGTCGCCTATGACCCCTTCGCCGACCGGCAGGTCGCGGCCGAGCTCGGCATCGAGCTCGTGTCGCTGGAGGATGTCTTCCGCAAAGCCGACATCGTCTCGGTGAGCTGCCCGCTGACGTCCGAGACCCATCATCTCGTCAATGCCGAGCGCTTGGGCCTGATGAAGCCGACCGCCTATTTCATCAACACGGCGCGCGGTCCCATTGTCGACCAGAAGGCGCTGACCAAGGTCCTGCAGGAGAGGACCATCGCCGGCGCCGGCCTCGATGTCCTGGAGCAGGAGCCGCCCGATGCGGACGATCCCATTCTCAAGCTCGACAATGTGATCCTGGCGCCGCATGCGCTGTGCTGGACCGACCAGTGCTTCGCCGGCAACGGTGCCGCCGATGTCAAGGCGGTTCTCGACATCCAGAAAGGCCTGGAGCCGCGCGGCATCGTCAACCGGGATGTGCTGAAGCATCCGGAGTGGCAGCGGCGCCTCGCCGATTTTCGCAGGCGCTACGCATGATCCGGAAAAGTGGGCACCGGTTTTCCGAAGAGATCATGCGCAAGCAAATGGAGATCAATAAGAAGAAGACTCGCTTTCCGTAAACTCATACCGGCCCAGCAGAAGCCGGTTCGATCCAAGAACACGACGTGCCGACGGACACTCAAACTGGGAGGAATGACATCATGAACGACCGCGAGAAACGTGATTTCGAAGCCGGCCTCAATTCCGAGATCGACGCCTGGCTTCGCGGCGATAACACCCGCCGCAGCTTCATCAAGAAATTCGGCCTGATGACCGGGCTTCTCGCCACATCGAGCGGCCTGTTGAGCCCCTGGGCCGAGAATGCCCTGGCGCAGGCTGCCGTCGATCTCGCCGATCCTTCGACGCCTCTGGGCAAGGCGCAGGCCGCGGCCATGAAGGCCTCGACCGAAGGTCCGGCCGATGGCTCGGCCTATCGCGCCGTCCAGGCCGCCAAGCAATATGGCGGCATCACCCTCAACATGACCTATGAGGCGGGCCTCCAGGCGCTCGACCCGCGCAACTACTCGGGGCCGGTCTGGGAACAGCTCACCGGCATCAAGTCGAATGTCGTCGAGCTCTCCAACCCTGACCAATATTCGAAAGCCGTTGCCGAGCATATTGCCGGATCCGGTGCCTATGACGTGCTCGATATCTCGCCCGCCTGGACGCCGTCGATGGCCGATGGCGGCGTGATCGCGCCGCTTGATGACTACATCGCCAAATACATGAACCCGGCCGACCTCGAGGACTACCATCCGCTGTACAAGGCCTTGCCGACCTACAAGGGCAAGATCTGGGGCTTCTTCGACGACGGCGACATGTTCGCCCTCTATTATCGCAAGGACATCTTCGAGGATCCGAAGCTCAAGGAGGCCTATCAGGCCAAGTTCTCGAAGGCGCTCGAGCCGCCCAAGACCTGGGAGGACTACTCGCAGGTGGCGCAGTTCATCACCGACAACCTGGCGCCCAATGTCTATGGCGCGGGTCATTTCCGCAAGGCCGGAAGCCCGGGCAACCAGTTCGACTTCCTGCAGCAATACCGCGCCAATGGCGGCGTGCTGTTCGGCGACGACATGAAGGCGGGTCTCGATTCCGATGCCGGCATGAAGACGCTGACCAACATGCTGGCGGCGAATGCGGCCTCGATCCCCGGCAATAACGAGCTCGATGCGGTCTCGCTGTGGGCGGCGTTCCTGCAGGGCAAGGTGGCGATGATCTATTCATGGCCGCCGACGGGACGCATGTGCGCCAACTATTCGCAGAGCGCCAAGGCCATCAACTTCATCCCGCAGTCTTCCATTGCGGGGAAAGTCGGCTATGCGGTGGTGCCGGGCAACCCCGAGCATGCAACGGGCTACAACAAGGCCTTGTCGGCGGATTCGCCCAATGCGGAAGCGGCCTATCTCTTCATGCAATGGGCGACCTCGCCGCCGGTATCGCTCGCCCGCGTGATGCTGCCCTATGCGCTGCGCGATCCCTATCGCCTGTCGCATTTCAAGTCGGATCTCTATGGCGATCTGTTCCCGAGCGCCAAGGAGTATCTGATCAACCTCAACAACTCTGCCAATGTCGGCCTGCTCGACATCATCATGCCGGGCGCCCAGGATTATTTCCTGAGCCTCGACCGCCTGTGCACGTCGGTCTGGGCCGGCACCGATCCCAAAGCGGCGCTCGCGACGGCCGCCGCCGAATGGGACCAGACGACGGAGCGCCTCGGCGTCGATCAGCAGAAGGCCTTCTATGCCGAGTTCAAGAAGCTCCCCGGCGCCACGGCCGACAACACGGTCGAGAAGCTCGGCATGGCCGTGAAGCTCTGAGGCTTCTCACAGTGAGCGAGCCCTCACCGATCTTCCCCCTCTCCCGTTGCGAAGCAATGGGAGAGGGTGCCCGAAGGGCGGGTGAGGGCTCTTTGTCTCAGCTGCGGATATTCGCCGAGATTATGGCACACTGCACGAAAGAGCCCTCATCCGGCCTTCGGCCACCTTCTCCCACGCTGCGCGCGGGAGAAGGGAAACACTGGAGAATGCGGGGACAAGATCTATGATCGAGGCCCCACCAAATCGCTTCGACGCCCTCTCCGAATGGTCGGACCGCCATTTCAAATGGCTCCTGGTCGCGCCCGCCGTGCTCCTGATCCTGGCGCTCTCGGTCTATCCCCTGCTGTTCTCGGTCTGGGTGCTGTTCGTCAACTACGACTTCACCGTGCCGGGCCACGCTTTCGTGGGCTTGCGCAACTTCACCCGGGTGCTCGCCGATCCGGTGGCGCGCTGGTCGCTGTGGGTGACGGTGCTGCTCTCCACCATCAATGTCGCCATCGAGTTCCTGCTCGGCCTCGCACTGGCGCTCGCCATGGTGAAGAATTTCCGCGGCCGCGGTATCATCATGTCGCTCCTGATCATCCCGCTCTTCATCAGCCCGGTGATCGTCGGCCAGGCCTGGGCGCTCCTGCTGCAGCGACCTTTCGGACCGACCAATTACATATTGAGCCAGATCCTCGGCTACGAAGTGACCATCGGCTGGCTCACCCAGGCGCCGTGGAACTTCATCGCCCTCATCCTGGCCGATGTCTGGCAGTGGACGCCCTTCATGTTCGTGATCCTGCTCGCCGGGCTCACCGCCATCCCGCCCCATCTCTATGAGGCGGCCGAGCTCGACGGCGTCGATGGTTTTCGCGCTTTCTGGTGGATCACTTTGCCCTTGCTCGCCCCCATGATCCTTCTCGCCGTCACTTTCCGCATCCTCGATGCGGTAAGACTGTTCGACACGATCTTCGTCATGACCGGCGGCGGCCCGGGCACCAACACCTATACCAGTTCCTTCTATCTCTACACTCTGGGCTTCACCCAGTTCCATCTCTCGGAGGCGACGGCCGGCGCCTGGATCTTCCTCGTCCTCACCGCCATCCTCATCACCTTCCTGGTGCGGCGCCTGCTCAAGGCGGAGCCGACATGAGGAAGAGCCAACAGCAAATGAATGTTCCTGAGATGAGCGAGACGCCTCCAATTTTCCCCCTCGCCCGTTGCGAAGCAATGGGAGAGGGTGCCCGAAGGGCGGGTGAGGGCTCTTTGCCTGCAAAGCAAATGCTTTTGATTTCTTCACTCATTTCGAGAAAGAGCCCTCATCCGGCCTCTCGCCTTCGCGAAGCCGGAGTTCCGTTTGTGCCAAGCAAGGTCGCTTCGCTTCGGCGGAGCAAGGTCGGCCACCTTCTCCCACGCTGCGCGCGGGAGAAGGGAAATGAGGGAGGGGTCGGCATCACAGATTTCAAATTCGAGTGCGCCGCGTCATGACCAGAGGCTCCTTCACCCGCGCCAATATTGCAAGGACGCTGCTCCTGGGCGGCTTCATGCTCTTCACCTTCGCGCCGCTCTATTGGATGTTCATCACCTCGATCAAGCCGAGCGATGATTATCTCGCCGTGCCGCCGGTCTGGTTCCCGACCGAGCCGACGATTCTGCACTACACCGCCGCACTCTTTGCCTATCGCGGCTTTGACGGCCTCATCAACAGCATCATCATCTCGCTCGCCGCGACCTTGCTCTCGACCGGGCTCGGCACGCTGATGGCCTATAGTCTCGCGCGCTTCAATACCGGCGGGCAGCATCTTTCCTTCTGGGTACTGTCGCAGCGCTTCCTGCCGCCCATAGCGACCGTGCTGCCGATCTTCCTGATCTATCGCGCCTTGGGCCTGCATGACACGCATTTCGGCCTCATCATCGCCTATACGGTCTTCACGCTTCCGGTGACGGTGTGGATGATGTTCGCCTATTTCCGCCAGATGCCGAAGTCGCTCGAGGAAGCCGCGCTCGTCGATGGCTGCACGCGCTGGCAGTCGCTGTGGCGGGTCGCCATCCCCTTGGCCGCCCCCGGCATCGTCGCCGCCGCGGTCTTCGCCTTCATCGCCTGCTGGACGGAATTCTTCTTCGCCTTGATCCTGACGAGCCGCACCGCCTTCACGCTTCCCACCGTCTTTCGCGCCTTCTTGGGCTTCCAGGGCGCCCAATATGGCGAAGCGAGTGCCCTCTCCATGGTGTCGCTCGTCCCCTCGATCATTTTGGGCATTCTCGTCCAGCGCCATCTGGTGCGCGGGCTGACGCTTGGCGCTGTGCGCGGTTAGGAAAAGGACTATGGCTCACGTCACCATCAAGGGGCTGCACAAGCACTTCGGCGCCGTCCATGTCGTGAAAGGCATCGACCTTGCCATTGCCGATGGCGAATTCGCGGTGCTGGTCGGCCCTTCCGGCTGCGGCAAGTCGACCTTGCTGCGCACCATTGCCGGTCTCGAGACGGCGAGCGAAGGCACGATCGAGATCGGCGGCCGAACAGTCAACGACATGCGCCCGCGTGACCGCGACGTCGCCATGGTGTTCCAGGATTACGCGCTCTACCCGCATATGACGGTAGCCGAGAATATCGGCTTCGGCTTGCGTGCCCGCAACTTCCCCAAGCCTGAGATCGAGACGCGGGTCAGGCGGGCCGCCAAGATGCTGAACATCGAACAATTCCTCGACCGCCTGCCGCGCCAGCTCTCGGGCGGCCAGCGCCAGCGCGTCGCCATCGGCCGCGCCATCGTGCGCAATCCGCAGATCTTCCTGTTCGACGAGCCGCTGTCCAATCTCGACGCTCAGCTCCGCGACGAGATGCGGAGCGAGATCAAGCGCCTGCATCAGGAGCTCGGCGCCACCATGATCTATGTCACGCACGACCAGATCGAGGCGATGACGCTCGCCGATCGCATCGTGCTCATGAATGCCGGCCAGATCGAGCAGTCGGGAAGCCCGCTCGAGCTCTATGAAAGGCCACGGACACGCTTCGTCGCGGGCTTCCTGGGCTCGCCCAAGATCAATTTCATCAGGGCCACGCTCGCCGAGCCCGGCATCGTCTTCACCGACGGCCAGACCTTGCCTCTGCCCGAGAGCGCAATCAACCGTTACAAAAATCATCTGGGCAAGGCGGTCGTCTTCGGGATAAGGCCACAGCATATCGATCGTTCAGGCATTGGCAGGACGGCCAGTATCACAAGCCGCATCGATCTCGTGCAGCCTACGGGCGCGCGCACCTATGTGACATTCGCGATAGGCGGAGAGCCCGTGATGGCGGAGCTTGACGCGCATGATGCGGGCAAGCCGGGCGATGAGCTGAAGGTCGCTTTCGATCTCGATCATTTCATCCTGATCGAGCCGGAAAATGGGAACGTGCTATGAGCTGCCTCCTTGCATCAAGGTTGCCGCCTCTACCCTCGCCCCGCTTCAGCGGGGAGAGGGAGGGGCCCATTGCGAAGCAATGGGAGGGTGAGGGGCCTGTCGATGCTTCTGTACGCCCGAGCTCTTCTTCAACACCTATGCCCCTCACCCTTCCCGCCGCTTCGCGGCGGGCCCCTCCCCTCTCCCCGCTGCGCTTCGCTTGCAGGGCGAGGGTTTAAGGTCAGGAGAATCCATCATGAGCCAAAAGGATCCTTCGCGCCCGGTGCGCCTCTACGGCACCGAGGAGGACGTCGCAGCCCCGCAGATCGTCAAGGCCGGCGAGCTTTCCGCCGAATTCGAGGCCGGCAATCTGCGCTACATCAGATTTGCAGGCCTGGAGATGATCCGCGCGGTGTCCTTCATCGTGCGCGACCGCAACTGGGCGACCTATACGCCCCAACTCTCCAATCTCCTCATCGAGCAGGACAGCGACAGCTTCGCCATCAGCTATGATGCGGAGACGAAGGATCAGGAGCAGGCCTTCCGCTATACGGCGAAGATCACAGGCTCGGCCAAGGGCGGAATCGAATTCGCAGCGGTTGGTGTCGCGGTCACCGATTTCGTCACCAACCGTACCGGCTTCGTCGTCCTCCACCCGATCGCAGGCGTCGCGGGCCGCGCCGCGCTGGTCGAGACGGCCGACGGCAAGAAGCTCGATACGACATTCCCCGAGCTCATCTCGCCCGCGCAGCCGATTATGAACATGCGCGCCATCACCCATGAATTCGCGCCCGGCGCGAAAATCGTCTGCCGCATGGAAGGCGACGTCTACGAGATGGAAGACCAGCGCAACTGGATGGATGCGTCCTACAAGACCTATGTCCGCCCGCTGGCGAAGCCGTGGCCCTATACGCTGAAAGCCGGCGAGCGTCTCGCCCAGAAAGTTACACTCAAGCTCGAAGGCAAGCTCCCGGCGCCATCCAGGCGGGCGAAAGCCGTGCAGCTCAAGATCGGCAAGCGCATTGGCGTGGTGCCGCCGCTCGGCGTCGGCCTTAGCCCTGAGGATGCGGCGACGGCGCTCAAATCCGAGAAGCTCTTAAGCAAGATCAAGCCGGCCTATGTCATTTGCCATTATGACACACGTCTTGGCCATGATCAGAAGTCCTTGAAGGACATGCTGAAGGTCGCAGCAGCCCTCAAGGCCGAGGCCTGGCTCGAGGCCGTGGTAACCACGGTCGACGGCTTCGAGACGGAGATCGCCAAGCTGGCCAAGACCGTCAGCCGGCTGAAGTCACCCTTCAAGGCAGTCTTCCTGTCGCCCGCTTCCGACATGAAGAGCACCCAGCCGACCGGGCCCTGGCCGCCCTGCCCGCCATTGGCCGATATCTACAAGCTCGCCCGCTTGCTGTTCCCGGATACGCGCATCGGCGGCGGCATGATGAGCTACTTCACCGAGCTCAACCGCAAAAGGCCGCCGGCCGGATTTGCCGACTTCATCACCTTTACCAATTCCGCCCTCGTCCATGCGGGCGATGACCGCTCGGTGACCGAGGGGCTCGAAGCCTTGCCCGCCATGGCCAAGAGTGTCGGCGCATTCGGCGGCGGCAAGCCTTTCGTCGTGGGTCCGAGCGCCATCGGCATGCGCTTCAATCCCTATGGTGCGGCTCCCCAGGCCAATCCGAAGGATGTCCGCCAGGCCATGAACCGCAACGATCCGCGCCAGCGCGGTCTCCTGGGTGCTGCCTGGAACCTCGCCTATTTCGCGCATTTTGCCCGCAATGGCGCGCAGGCGATCGCGCTCGGCGGCCTCACCGGACCTTTCGGCGCCGTTTACAGCAAGGCGGCCTGGCCGCAGGCCTGGTTCGACGGGGTGAAAGGCGGCGTCTATCCGGTCTTCCATATCCTGCGCGGGATGAGCCGGCTCCAGGGCGCCGATCTACTCGACATCGCCATCAGCCGGCCGCGCGAGGTGCAAGCGCTCGCCGCCAGGCGCAAGGACGGCAGGATCGAGCTATGGATCGCCAATCTGACGGGCGATTCAGTGACCGTCGATCTCGGACGGAAATTTGCCGGCAGCCGGGCCGCCACGCTGGATGCCGAACAATTTGTCAAAGCGGCGGAAAGGCCGGAGCTTCTCGACCGCGCAAGCGCTACCGTAAAATTGCCACGGATCGAACTCGACGCCCATGCGACTTGCCGGATTATTGCCGGCTGACACCTACTTCGGCAACACACCGGCGACGGGCCGCGCCCTGCTCTCCGGAGCATTCGGCCCGTCCGAATAGAACTTCGCCGCCGGATTCTCCTGCATGAAGTCATAGGCGACCATGCCCAGAGGCCGCTTCGGCCGGTCGGCCGGCGCCTGCCGCCAGGGGATCACCTGGCGCAACGCCGCGAGCGCCGCCTCAGGTGCGGCGCCGAATTTGCGCTCCGGCTTCTGCGCCTTGCGCACCTCCATCCAGTAGCTCGCCGTCAGGAGGTCTTGGGCCAGGAGGTGGAAGGAGAGATCGACCGCCTGGCGGGCGCGCTGCGTTTTGAGGCGGGTCTGCGCCTCGAGGTCCTCGACCGTCGCGACGATCGCCTGCCCGTTCGGCGTCACCGGCGTTCCGAGCGCTGCCAGCTCCTGCCACAGATCGGTCGGCAGATAGCCGTCGAAAGTCGGAATCTCCTTGCGCAGCTCGGACGGCAGCACGTCGGCGGGCTTGACGACCGTGAAGAAGGGATTGCGGAAGCGTTCGATCCGTTGCGTCACCGCCACGCCGAGGTTGGTGAGCGCCAAGGTGAAGGCCTCCACCTGGTTCGCCATCGGATAGGGATCCCAATTGGCGTTGGAGAGGATATAGCCGGACTTTCCGTTACTTAAGGGACCGCCCTTGATGTAATACTTCATGAATTGCGGCGTCGCGAGTTCCGGCGCGCTTTCGGGCGTCAAGCCCGGCAGCACCGCCGGATTGTGGTCCGATGAATTGATCGACAGCAGCACCGAGTCCCTGAGCTCCGCCCAGGCCTGCCAGGCCGAGCCCTGGCGCTGGCTCGAGGCGCGCAGGCTTTCCGGATCCTGGATGATGCGGGCCGGATCATCGTCGAACAGATAGCTGCCCTTGATCATGTCCATCACCCGCGCGGCGTCCCAGGTCAACCATTCATGAGGCCGCATCGCCTGCACCGGTGCTGAGATCGGCGTGACGCTGGAATTCATGCCGAGCAGGTTCATGGCATGGCTCAGATCGGTCCATTCGAGGAGCCGGCGCGCATCCGCGATGAGGAGCACGGCCTGCGCTTGAGCATAGGCATTGGTGCTGATGAGAGCGGCCTGATCGGCGGCGAACGGTTCCAGCGGCTTGAGCCCCGCTTCCGTGAGCGCCTGCGCAGCCGGCATGCGCACGCCTTTGTAGTAGGCATCGCCCTCGCCCACCATGGCGGCGGCGATATTGCCCATGGTCGGGAGGTCCCCCTCGCCCAGCGTGCCGCGCGACTGCACCACCGGTGTCACCCGCTTGTTGAGCATGTCGACTAGCATATGGGTCAATTGCGGGCTCGCGGCCTCGTAGGACATGGTATTGGCGCGAATGGCCATGATGGCGCGCACCAGCGCTTCCTCAGGGAGCTCGGGCCCATAGCCCCGCGCGACGCCGCCTTTGAAGCGCTGGAGCTGCTGCTCGTTCAGGAGCTTCTTGTTCTCGGGCGATGTCGGATCGCCGGAGAAGATCACCGTCTCGCGCTGGTCGCCGGCGCCGCGGTTGAACCAGTAGATGGTGACGCCTTCCGCCGCTCCTTGCAGCAGGAGCCCATAGGCATCGGCCGAGCGCTGCAGCGCCTCGGCGCTGAGCTCGGCCTTGGCGCCGTTGCGTGCGATGTCGATCACTTGCTCGATGGTGAGATCGTGCCCCGTCAGCGTCACCGTCTTGCCGGACATCGTCTCGCTGATCGGCTGATAGACTTGTGTCGGCTCGAAGGCCGATGCCGCGGGAGGTGTCAACAGGAGGGCTGCTGCCAGGGCAACCGAATGAAGCACAATCCTGGATTTGCGACGCACGATCAGATCACTCATGAGATGAGCCTCCCCCGCTGACCGTCCCTCAGGAGAGACTATCGGCCGGAAACAGCACGTCAATCCACGTGAAGGGTAGGACTGATCTTCCCTGCGTTCATGGCTTAACGTTTCATGTGAACCACATGGTTAGGATGACATGGCAGGTTCGATGCCGGATGGCTAAGTATCAGGTCGAGTAGCGGAGTCGGGGCAAGCCGGAAACCTTATGACCGCCCTCAACCCCGGGTGGTTGTCTTCGAGCCCGATCTGGACGCCATGGAGGCCGGCCACCGCGCTTGCGAGCGACAAGCCGAGGCCGCTGCCGGGCGTGGACCGGCTTCTATCGAGGCGATAGAAACGTTCAAAGACCTTTTCACGCTCCTCCGCGGGTATGCCTTCGCCGGAGTCCGCAATCTCGGCAACTATATATTGCCCATCACGCGTGAGACTCAGATTGATTTCCGTCCTGGCCGGAGTGTGGCGGATGGCATTCTCGACCAGATTGACGAACATCTGGAACAGCAGGTCACCATCGCCATGGATGAACAAATTCGGCGTGATCGACGCACAAAGCTTCTTGTTATGGTCTTCCGCGACGGCGGCATAGATATTCGTCACACGCTCGACTGTTCCGGAGATTTTTGTGCGCCTGAATGTCGTCTTGAGCGAACCTGATTCTATCTCTGCAATTCTGAGCAGCCCCGAAAAGGTCTTCAAAAGTTGGCGGCATTCCACAATGGCGGCATCAATGGCTGCCTCATACGATTTCTTGGTCGAGCGCGCAGCCCTGCTCCCTTCCAGACCATGCCAGAGCCGGCTCAAAGGAGAACGCAGGTCGTGCGCAATATTGGTCGTCACTTGCGTGAGACTTTCCAGAAGCGACTGATTGCTGTCAAAGAGCCTGTTCAAATTCGCAGAGAGGCGATCCATCTCATCATAAGTCCCCCTGACCGGTATCCTCTCCTTGAGCCTGCCCTCGATGATGGCGGAGCTTGTCGTATTGATCGCGTCTATCCGGCGCAGGAAGCCGCGGCTCGCGATGAACCCGGCGATGGATGCAACGAGGAAAGCTATCCCTATCGACCAGGCGAACGAATGAATTATCGCTCTCTGCGCCATGTTGATTGAGAACACGTCCTGCCCGACGAAGAGAAAGGAGCCGTCTTCAAGCTTCGTGCCTTGGCCCCAAAGCTCATGATTCTTGCCGGCGGAAAGTTCGACGTCGTGAACCTCGCTCTCCCGGAACGGTCCTTCGCGCCAACCGCTGAATGCGGTCATCCGGATGAGGTTGCCGGCCAGCTTCCGGCCGTTGCCGTCGCTGAGATAATAGTAGGCGGTGGAGCCTGTATGCAGAAGGCGTTCGCCGATATCGCTCCTCGCGGAGTCGAGCCCGTCGCTTGTTATCTCCGCAATCAGCCAGCGCGAATCCTCCAGGATCCTGTCGCGAGCCTGCTCGTTCATCGTCGAGCTTGTCGTCAGATAGGTGATGGTGAGCAACGCAGAGAAGCAGAGGGCGAAGATTAGGGCGAACACGATGGCGAGGCGGAAGCTGGAAGTTTGCGCCAGCCTATGCATCGACGTGCAGACAATATCCGACGCCGCGAACCGTTCGCAGCAATTCCGAGCCGAAACCCTTGTCGATCTTGACGCGCAGGCGGCTGATATGGGTCTCCACGACGCTGGTTTCGGGATCGAAGTCAAAGTCCCACACATTCTCGAGCAGCATGGCGCGGGTGACCACTCGGTCCTTGTTCCGGATGAGATACTCGAGGAGGCGAAACTCCTGTGGCTGGAGCTCTATGGTCTTGCCGGCGCGCCGGACAGTTCGCTTGAAAAGATCCATTTCCAGATCGCCAGCATGCAATATCCTCCCCACCTCGCTCATGGGCGGGCGGCGCAACAGGGCGGTGATCCGGGCGAGCAATTCTGCGAAGGCAAACGGCTTGACGAGATAGTCGTCGGCGCCGGCATCAAGCCCTTGGACTCGATCATTGATGCCGGACATGGTCGTGAGGAAGATTGCCGGAGCTTGATGCCCCGTGGCCCGCAGCATTTTGACGATGCTGAGTCCGTCCAGACCCGGCAACATTCTGTCTATGATCAGGACATCATAGTCTTCGCGCGCCGCGAGAAACAAGCCGACCTTGCCATTGGATACGTGTTCGGTGACATAGTCATGTTGCTTGAGGCCTTCCAGGATGAACTGAGCCGCGCTCTCGTCGTCTTCGATCAACAATATTCGCGCAGACTTCGCAGGCTCGGCGCGCGCGACTAATCTTTCGTGCGCTTCTCGGCTCTTGGCGCGCCTGACAGTCAGCTGGGTCTTGAGATCATCCTGGCTCACAATTTACCGCGTGATCAGATGGTTGGGTAATGTGTCACTATCCGCTGTCCTGTGTTGAGAGTTCTAACCGGCTATCGCCCGCAGCAATTTGGCGTTCACGCTCTGATTTGCCGATCCTTCCCCCAAGGGAATTATACCAAATGTGATTTGAACATAAAGCGGCTGTTGGGCTGATGCCAATAAGTCGGCAGACCGGCATGAGTCAATGCTGTGATGCTTGCGGGGCGGCAATGCAAAGGTTCCACCAGCTTACCAAATCGTATAGGTCGCGTAAGCATATCGCCACAATTGCGCTGGCAGCTGCGTAAGGCCTCGCCCCGTCGAAGATTACCAACTCGTATGGACTGCGTATGCACATCGCCACAATTGCACGCGAATGCTTCTGGGAAGCTCAATAACCTATTGATATGCAAAAGCAAAACCAAAGTGTTGCAAGGGCGACACACTGGCAAATTACTTGGAGCAGATCGCCTGCGGGCCTTCAATCTCGGCGCTGCGCACGTATCGTCTGAGTCCGGGGGTGAGGGGATTTCATTATGAAGCGCTATCTTCTGTCGGCCGTAAGCCTTGGAGCCGTATGCCTGGTCTCGCAAGCCTGGGCGGCCGATGTGGTCACGGAACCCGTCTACAATTGGACCGGCTTTTATTTTGGCGGCCAGATCGGCGCCAGCACCGGCACGCTCAAGGTCGAGCCTGTCGACGTGCTCGATGGCCTGGACGATGTGACGGCCTTAGGTGACCTCACCCAGACCCTCGCCGGCGTTCACGCCGGCTACAACTATCAGGTCAATGCCATCGTCCTCGGCGTGGAGGCCGACATAAATGCCGGTTTCGGCGAAGGCACCATGCGAGTGGGAAGGCTGCGGACGCTTTCGGATTGGAATGCCAGCCTGCGCGCACGCTTGGGCTTCCTCGCCACCCAACGCAGCCTCCTATACGCGACCGGTGGCGTGGCCTATGGCGACTTCGAGACCAAACGCGTCACCTTCGAGAGTGATTTGCCGGAACCTGAATCTGATCTTCTGGGGGGCAACCGCTGGGGATGGACTGTCGGCGGTGGTTGGGAATATGCCCTCGATCATCATTGGCGGACGCGCCTCGAGTACCGCTACACAGACTGGGGAACCGACTCTGTCCGTTTCAATTCCGAGGACGAGGGAGAAGATGTTATCAGCGAGACCGTAGATTCCCGCTATTTTGATCATCGCATCGCTATCGGGCTCAGCTATCTGTTGGGAGGCGGACAGGCCGGCGATGAAGCCTCCGTCGATCCGGAGTATGCCTACGATTGGACCGGTTTCTATATCGGCGGCCATATCGGCACCGGCGCCGGCCAGGTGAAGGTGTCCGGCGAGGATGATTTCGAAACAATAGAGGCGCATGGCGGTTACAATCAGATGATCGTCGGCGGACACGCCGGCTACAACTATCAGTTCGGCGGTGGGCTCCTGATCGGTATTGAAGGCGATATCGATTATAGGGAAGGCGGCGGTTGGCTTTCCTTCGCCAATTCTCATCCCTCCGCCAAGTGGGAAGCCAGTATCCGCGGGCGCGTCGGCTTTGCGCCCACCGCGCGAAGCCTCCTCTACGGAACGGGCGGCGTCGCGTTCGGCGATTTCGAAACGCGGCTTCATGAGGTCGATCCGCCCGATGAAAGCGAGACATTGGACAAGCAGCGCACCGGATGGACCGTCGGTGGCGGCCTTGAATATGCTCTTGACGGCAATTGGAGCACCCGCATTGAATATCGCTATACCGACTGGGGCACCAAGCACCACAACATCCTGCCTGAAGAAGATGATCCCCTTAGCGGTGATACCAAGCTGCATGATTCAAGCGTCAGGATGGGCTTGACCTACAAGATCGGCGAGTCCGGCAGCTTCGCCGATGACGACAGCGGCCCATTCGATTGGACCGGATTCAGGATCGGCGGACAGATCGGAGCGACCGGCGCCGACTTCACCTATACTGATCTCGACGATGAGGAAGACGAGGAATATGCGGACTTCCCGCAGATCCTGGGCGGTGCTCATATCGGCTATGACTATCAGCTCAGCAGCATCGTGCTCGGTGTCGCGGCCGACATCAACGGCAAGACGGGTCACGGTTTCAAATTCGACGACCAGTTGCGTCCGACCTCGAACTGGGACGGCAGCATTCGCGGTCGCCTTGGCCTTGCGCTCACCGATCGGTCCTTGATCTATGCGACGGGCGGCTACGCCTTCGGTCATTTTACTACACCGCAATCCGGCGCCGGGGAGCCGGAAGACCCGGCCGAGGAGCATCTGGGCGGCAACCATGACGGCTGGACGATT
>Ga0187894_10001894_pt1 | contig 26046 bp, 24 predicted proteins | sample GBC1701081metaG_FD_136650 | JGI IMG/M metagenome (GOLD analysis project Ga0187894, IMG submission 136650) | White microbial mat communities from a lava cave in the Kipuka Kanohina Cave System on the Island of Hawaii, USA - GBC170108-1 metaG ... | reverse complement strand
GGACACTTTGGTCAACGCCGCCGTCAACGTCGTCTTGCCGTGGTCCACGTGCCCGATCGTCCCGATATTCACGTGCGGCTTCCGCCGCTCATATTTCGCCTTCGCCATGACTTACTCCCTTTCTAAAGATCACCTGGAGCCCACGACGCGGATCGAACGCGTGACCTCGTCCTTACCAAGGACGTGCTCTACCAACTGAGCTACGTGGGCGTTCCTCTCCGTGAAACGTGAATCGTAAAAGGTGAAACGACCGTGCGAACCACTGACCCAGGCTACTTCCTCGACTTTTCACGTTTTTCGCCTAACGCCTCACGTCTTCTGGAGCGGGCGATGGGATTTGAACCCACGACAGCCAGCTTGGAAGGCTGGAACTCTACCACTGAGCTACGCCCGCCAATCATTAAGTGCTGAGTGCTGAGTTCAAAGTCTGATTTCTCATTTGCTCAACGCTCAGCACTCAATACTCGTCACTTGCCTGCGTCAATTCTTTGTGGTGGGCAGGCAAGGATTCGAACCTTGGAAGCCGATGGCAACAGATTTACAGTCTGCCCCCTTTGGCCACTTGGGTACCTGCCCGAAACTCCCTGCACACGTCACAAAAACTACGCCCTCAATTTATGTTTGGCTTTTATCATCCGTATAATGAAGAGCGAACTGGTCCACACACAGCTCCCCCTTCCTTATAAATTAAGGTGGAAGAGGTGATCTGTGGGCACAGCCCTGTACAGGAAATGCTCGATTCTATTGATGAAGTCCGGTGAAGTCAAGACCCAAAAGCAGAATTTCGTGTTTTTTCTCCGATACCCCCTATCCTCCGCCGGAATTTTGCTGGCGCCATCCTTCAGATCCCGCCTTTTTCATATCTGCCCTTCTCGAAACTTGCTCGACCAAGCTCATTTCCCCTGAGCGCCTCACAGACATTTCATGGGCTTATGGAGATACGTCCATTCCTAGCCGCACCGACCGTGTCGTTCAACCCCTTGACCTAAACCAGAAAGCACCTCCCTCGCGCGGGCGAGAAGGCTGGGGGAAAACTCAATGACATTCTTCATAAGTACCGTGGCTTCTTGTTCCGACAAACGCGATGCCGGGGCCAAGTACCGTTTCCGAGCGACGACCCGCTCACCAGAATCTTCCGGTTCGTAATACCCACGGAGAATTCCTTCTCGATCGGCACTTCTGAGACGGCTCACCCACTCATCCTGACTCTTCCCTGAATTCTGAATCGATCGTGCGGCGCTGCCGGTCAATTCCAACTGGTTCCACACGCTCCACCCGACAAACACCGCCCATGTTTCGTTGAGAGCTTCCCAGGATTCACGTTCGGTCAGAAACCGCTCCTCAGTTTCACCCTTCCTCTGCACGACCGGAGTGATCAACACCGCTCCATAGTGACAGCCCTGCTGCACTCTCGCAAAAGCGAGCACCGGGTCCGATGCAACTTCGGGCGATGCCTCAGACGCCGTCACCAGGTAGTCGATATAGGCGTGGAACAGTTCGTGATAGAGCGTTTCAATCTGGGCATGGGTAAGTCGCCCGAGCGGACGCAACGTGGCCCCGGCCCCATTAAAGGACAGCGCACGATTGAGCACCATCCGATGCTCCCCGAGATGATATTCGGCGGCATAGCTGTGCAAATCGTCGAACTCAAACTGAACGAAGCTCGGTGGGACTGCCCTGAGGAACTTCGTCGGGAGGTCCAGCGCGTGAGCCTCACTAAGTAACTGACGCCATATCCGGTCGGTTGACGGCAGATGCTCCTTCGACATCCCCGCATTCGGCGCAAGGAGAAGTCCACCCATGAGAAGACCCATCGCGACCACTCTGCACAACGCTCGCACCATCGTCAGCAATCCGTGAGACGTGAAACGTCAAACGTTTCGGAGCAAGAGCACTCGGCAGTTTTCAGCATCCTGCTCGATCGTCGCGAGCATACCAGTCAGGCCGCCCACCTTCTTCCAACAGGACTAGCTGGTCCAGCAGAGCAGGCGATACAGGGTCCAGGAAACGGGATGGCTTCGTCAGCAGCATGCCGCTTCCCTTATCGAACACATTGATCGGATAGGACAGGTACAGATGCCGTTTGGCTCTTGTCACAGCAACATAGAACAACCGCCGCTCTTCCTCAAAATCCTCGTCGGCAATGAACGAGTAGACCGACGGAAACTTTCCATCCACGATCCAAATGACGAACACACATTGCCACTCGAGCCCCTTGGCGGAATGGATCGTAGACAACACGAGTCGTTCGTCATCGCGATCGGGCGCCTCGACGTCGGTCGCGCTCCCGTCCGGCGGCTCCAGCGTAAGATCCGCCAGCAGCTGATCGAGTTCAGGATATCCTTCGGCGATGGTATGGAGATGATCGAGATCCCTGATCCGTTTCGGATAATCGTCGTACTGTGCCTTCAAGATCGGCAGATAGTACTCATAGATGTGATTCACTTGCTCAGCCGGACGCATTTCATCTGAGCCGGACAGACTCTCGAGCGTGAGCGCGAGATCCTTGAGTCCTTTTCCCGACTTGCCCGACACCTCGCGCAGGACACGATACGGATTGTCAGCCTTCACGATCGCCGCCAGCAGATCCTGAGCCTTCTTTGGTCCCACGCCCTCGATCAGCATCAACGCCCGATGCCAGCTGACGGTATCCAGAGGGTTCGCCACGACCCGCAGATGTGCCAGAAGATCCTTCACGTGCGCTGTTTCGATGAACTTCATCCCGCCTCGCTTGACAAACGGTAACCCGGAACGCGACAGGACAATTTCAAGATCGAAGGAATGGAAGCTGGATCGAAACAGCACCGCCATCTCGTCGAGCGGAATGCCTTCCTCGCGCAACTCCAAAATCTTTTGTGCAATGAAACGCGATTGAGCATTCTCCCCTGCCGCCTCCACCAAAACCGGCATCGGCCCATCGAGATTCCTCGTGAAGAGGTGCTTGCTGTACTTCTCCGTCGCCCCTTCAATAATGCAGTTCGCCAGATTCAGGATCGGCTGGGTGCTGCGGTAATTCTCTTCCAGCTTATAGATGGTCGTACCGGGAAAGAGCGTCGGGAACTCCATGATGTTCTTGAACGTCGCGCCTCTGAAGCCATAGATCGACTGCGCGTCGTCGCCGACGACCATCACATTCTGATGGGTGGATGCGAGATGCCGGACGACATCCGCCTGCAAGCGATTGGTGTCCTGATATTCATCCACCAGAATGTATCGATACAGGGACGAGATAGTCCGACGGATCGCTTCGTCCTCCATTAAGAGTCGCCGCAGCAGCACCAGCAGATCGTCATAATCCACCAGCTGCCGCTGACGCTTCGCCGCTTGATATCCCCGCTGCAACTGGCCCAGTGCCTCGAGATGGTCCGCAAAATGATTGAACTCTTCGACCACGATCTCGTCGAGCGGACGCAGCGTATTCTCGGACTTGCTGAATATCTCCGCAATCGTCGCTTTGCGAGGAAACCGCTTATCTTTTTCGTTCAAACCCAGCTGCCCACGAACCAAGGCAATCAAGTCTTCAGCATCACCCCGATCGAGGATCGTGAAGCCCGGCTCAAGGCCGATGGACCGGCCAAAGCGCCGAAGCAACATATTGGCCACAGAGTGGAACGTGCCTCCACGGACACGTTCACTGCGCACGCCGATCAACTCACCTGCCCGTTCGAGCATTTCCTGAGAGGATTTTCGTGTAAAGGTCAGGAGCAGAATCTGAGACGGATCGATCCCCGAGTCGATCAAATAGGCCACCCGGTAGACTAAGGTGCGCGTCTTGCCGCTCCCTGCACCGGCAATCACCAGTGATGGCCCTTCGCCCGCGGTCACCGCCGCAAGCTGCTGGTTATTCAACGCCGCCGCATAGTCGATGGAGAGCTTCCGGAAAACGGCCTCGTCAACCGGCCGTTTGAGCACATAGGTTTTCGTGTCTCGATCCATAGAAATGTGTCAAGGAACTATTGAGCAGTCCGATCATTCAGGGGAAGCGCTGTATAACATACTCTCAGCCGCCCTTTCAAAGAGAGGGGGAACGGAGCGGCCAGGTGCCCTCCTTGCTCGCAGAACGCGCACGGTGAAACGGTGCTCGCGAGGGAGAAGAGCGCGTCCCGGCGCGCTCGGGGTTGGGAGGGTGAGAATGTCGCGCGCAGTTGAGGGCAGCCTTGGCCACTCCTTTTAAAGTAGCATAGAGAATTGGAACGCCCTGATAGTGGCACGTCTCGGGAAATCGATTGCGAAGCAATCAGAGGGTAGGGCGGGTGAAAAATATCTGCCAGTGTGCGGGCGGGCGAAAAAGCTGCGCGCAGTGGAAGATAAACCAGGCCCTCGCGGCAAGTCTCAACTCAAGCAACGACTCCGTCCAAGGATTGCCGTTCTATCGCAGGCGGGACAGCTAGGCACCAGATAGACATCGAGAAAATATTCCTGACTCCTTTTTATCTCTCAGTTGTCGGTCGTCGCGACTCGACGCATGGCGCCGAGTATCGCCCGTGCTTGCTCGCGGTTGACTTCGACAAGCATAGAGGCAAGCCCTGCTGTGAAACTTGAACCATTCTACTTTCTTTGGCTTGGCGGGTCTATGTTTGGGAAGAGAGGATCGGGAATGGGGGCGAGAAACGCGCCGGACCGCCATGCGCCGTGAAATGGGGCCTGACACCGTTCTTTTCCTCTAGGTCGGTCAGGCCTGTTACCTGTTTTTGAAACGTCTGGCCTGGAAGTTCCACATCAATACGAAAAATGTTGGCATCAGCACAGTGGCCAACCCCACAGATATGAGTTCGTTGGTCAGATGAGATTGTGGCTCGCCAGCAATCGAAACGTTTGGATCGTTTGGGTCATAGTAGATATTCAGCCGTGTTCCCGGAGCAAGTTTCTCAAAAGGAGGATTACCCATACCAGCCGCTCCTTGCATCTTTGAAACGTATTGTCGTTCCTCTACACGATAGGCGTATGTAACAGCTCGATGATTCTCCGCTTCTTTTGAAACAACCACTCCTTCGGCCGGCTCGCCTCGCATGGCCAGTTTCCACATGTGAGGTACGTTAAGCTACCCAACAATAACTGCTATGAGCCCTGCCGAGAGCAGCCATGTGCTGAGTAGTTTTCACCCTTATAGGGGTGAAAACGGAAAAAGAAATTTATCGTCAGCAGGCATGTTCGATAAGAAGTATACATCTAATTGAGACCAATACCTGGTGAGTGGGCATCGTGGGGAAGGGTGGTGCGGAACCTGTCACTGGAGGCCGAGGCAAGCGCGCCGGGAAATGGTTCATTGTATCTTTCGCTATGAGGGGCAGATAAAGGTGTCAGGAACCATTACTCACCAGAATTCACCGCCGTCTATTCAAACAATGTTTCCTGACATCTTTTTCTTCCTCCCGCGCGTTGCGCGAGCACCTTTCTGGCTCAATGATCCCTCCAAGCTTGCTCGTTATCTCTCTAGGGATGGGGGCTGATTGATCTTCCACTGCGCGCGTCCAACGAGGGCCTTCTCAGGCCGCGCGTTGCGCGAGCACAGAAGATCATCAGCCTCCATCCCTTCATCGTGGGGGTTCCGTGAGCACGGGGGACCAACCAGGTTACCCCTCCCCCTTCCTACGGCGTCGGTTCCTTGCTCTGAGCATCCCTCTGCTCAGCTGACTGCCCCAACACACTTTCGGTCTGACGGGCTTTATCCAGCGGAGTCTGTATAGCATCCACAGCCGCCTGCCCAGCTGCCTGCGTCGCGGCATTGCCGGATGCAGCCGCAGCCTTCGTCTTTTCTATCGGCGTCTCCTCATTACAGCCGAATAGCCCCGCCACCGCCAGCAATCCGACTACGAAAAACACACTGCATCTTGATTTCTTCATCGCAATCTCCCCAGCCTACAATTCAACATTGAACATTGATCATTCAACACCACTATGCCATCCATGCACAATCGTACCCGTGATTCACCAAACCGACAAGCGATAGCGAAAACAAGAACTTTGAACGCCGAACCTGTCTCCGCTATAATCGCGCCACTCAACAGGAGATCCCTATGGCAACCGCCAACCAAGAGAACCAAACGCAACTTCGCCAACTCGCTGAACTCATACTGGCCGTCGCGGGCGAATCCGTGACCGTCATGAAACGGAACGCCCCGGAGGGGGCCTTGAAATTGAAACGACAGGATGAGTGGGGCATCTACCTTGAATTTCTCAAGGTCATCTTTAATCTCACCGACCGGCTCTCCGCGCTATACCTGCCGATCAGAGAACAGCCCCAGTTCATGGACAGTCTCGAGGACGTTGTCACCCTGCAATTGAATCACGTGCTTGAACCGGCATTCGGTTCCGGTGCCGACCAAACGGAACTCATGCTCACCGTCGGTGCGGCGGTGGCGGAGAGTCGGCAGACCTATGACCGGTACCGGTTCCTCGTCACAGAAAATAATCCTGTCAAGGACGAGATGTTGAAAAACTTCGGCGATCGAGTCGCCGACACGATGGGAATCACAGGGAATGCGCAAATATCCTCCGCCGCAACGCTCTGTGCAAGCGCAGCGATTCCGGCCATCAAAGCCATCTTGGCCGGAGACGCGCCACCAGCCGCCGTTGTCGATACAGCCACCCAAGCGATTGAGGCAGCACCCGCACCACCACCCTCCACTGCGACGCCTGGGCATCAAGGTCCGACAGGAACCGAAATCACGTTGGTGAGCGTGATGTCGACTGTCGCTGGAGAAGAAGTGGAAACTCGGTGGGGGATCCATCCTCGATTTCGACAAGATCTTCCCCCGGAGGACATGCAACGAGTCGCCAAACTGATGAACCGAGTTGCTAAAATACTTGGCGAACGATATGCCTCCGTGGCATTCTCAGACGAATGGTCATCCTGGCATAAAGCCGGTCACGCCTGACTCCCTCGCCAATCGAGTTTAGGCTATCACTGACGACAACACTCACTTCAATACCAGCAACGAGGAGGTGCATTGGATATTCCGCAGACAGCAGACACTTCATCACAGGCCATTCCATCCGGCCTCTCACGTCTCAAGGAGTTGGCGTTTAATCTATGGTGGAGTTGGACTCCGGAAGCCCGTCGGCTGTTTGAATACATCGATCCAACGCTCTGGATATTGACCCACCACAACCCAGTCGAACTACTGGCCGACGTCAGGCCTGACCGGCTCATGCATCTCGCTGAAGATCCCTCGTATATGCGGCTGTACTCTGCCGCCCTCAAGATATTCGACGAGTACCGTCAGAACGGACACAGTTGGTTTAAAACACAGCACAGCGATTTGAAATCTCCCACCATTGCTTACTTTTCGGCGGAATTTGGTCTACATAGGTCCATTCCTATTTACAGCGGCGGCCTGGGCATTCTCGCCGGAGACCATTGCAAGGAAGCCAGCGATCTCGGTGTGCCCTTGGTGGGAATCGGATTCATGTATCCGCAAGGATATTTTCGGCAGCGGATTACGCCGGAGGGCTGGCAGGAAGCAGCCTACGCCCCGTTCAAGCGAGCAGAATCGCCGATTCATCCCGCACTCACTCCATCAGGAGACGCCTGCCGGATCACGGTCGAGATCGGTAGCCGGGTCGTGGCTGCAGTGGTCTGGAAGGTGCTCGTCGGGCGGGTTCCCCTCTACCTCATCGATACAGACGTCTCCGAGAACAGTCCTGAGAATCGAGCTCTTTCAGCTCGACTGTATGGAGGCGATCAAGAGATACGCCTCTGTCAGGAGTTTCTGTTGGGTATCGGCGGTGTCCGTATGCTTCGCGCATTAGGCATCGCACCGACCGTCTGGCATGCTAATGAGGGTCATTCTGCCTTCCTTACATTGGAGCGCATTCGCGAATTGATCCAGAAGGGATCGACGCACGCGGACGCCTGCGAAATGGTCCGTCAGAGCACGGTGTTTACCACCCATACACCGGTGCCTGCGGGCCACGATGTATTTCCCCACGATCTCATGGACCAGTACTTTACCGGCTATTGGGAGCAGTTGGGCCTCTCGCGCGAAGACTTCCTCCACCTAGGAGATACCTCCGAATCCCAGAAGCAAAGCTTCAACATGACGGCACTCGCCATCCGGCTGGCCGCCCATGTGAACGGAGTCAGTCGTGAGCATGGGCAGGTCTCGCGAGAGATGTGGCACCATATGTGGCCCGGCCTGCCGATCGAGCAAGTCCCGATCCGCAGTGTGACCAACGGCATCCATGCACCGACCTGGATCGCGCCGGAACTCAACCAACTATACGGCAAGTATCTCGGCCCGGAATGGGCGGAGAAATGCGACGACACGACGATGTGGCAACGGGTCCTGGATATCCCCGACCAGGAACTCTGGGCCGTGCGCCAAACCATGAAACGCAAACTCATGAGCTTCATCCGGGAACGTGCCAGGAGCGGCTGGATGCAGGGACAACTCCAAGCCTCGCAGGTAATCTCACGAGGCACGCTGCTCGACCCCGAAGCGCTAACCATCGGCTTCGCCAGACGCTTTGCCACCTACAAGCGGGCCACCTTGTTATTCCGCGACCTCGAACGGCTGAAACATTTGCTCCATAACCAGTGGCGTCCCGTCCAATTGATCTTTGCCGGCAAAGCCCACCCGGCGGATGAACCCGGTCGCTTTTTCATTCACGAAGTGTTGCGCTTCTGCGACGACCATAAATTGGGCGGCCACGTGGCGTTCCTGGAAAACTACGACATGCATATGGCGAAGTTTCTTGTCCAAGGGGTCGACATTTGGCTCAACACCCCACGGTTTCCCCTAGAAGCGAGCGGAACGAGCGGGCAAAAAGCCGCGCTTAACGGCGTCATGAACCTCAGCGTCCTTGATGGATGGTGGAAAGAAGGCTACAACGGAGCCAATGGATGGGGCATAGAACCCTTAGTCGGGAACCAGGACATTCAGGCCCAGGACGAGCATGACGCGCAACAGCTCTACCGCATACTGGAGCAAGAAGCCATTCCCCTCTACTATCAACGAGACCTTGACGGGATACCACGCGGCTGGTTGCAGCTCATGAAGGAAAGTCTTCGGACCAATGCCCCCCGCTTCTGCACCAAACGGATGGTCAAGGAGTACGTCGACAATCTGTATGCACCAGCTATGGTCCGCACACCCTCAACATGGTAAACGACTGTCGATCCGAACCTTTACAGAGAGCCCGTCGCTACACTATCACCGCCCATTTGCGGATGCTCCCACTGCTCACCCTCGGGACGATTGTCGTGAGCCTGCCCCCCGCGGAAGCACGGACGCCAACATCGTCGACCGGCTCAGCCATCGAACGGGAGGCCACGGACGCATTCAACCACGCCGAATACGACCGGGTGCTGAAACTCTGGCAATCGCTTCCGCCAGAATCCACAGCGTCGAAACCGCTCATCCGCCAGGCCTTCCAGAGCTTTCTCAAACTTGGGCGGCCAGAAGAGGCTCTCACCCTCTATCACCGGCTTGTCCCTATAGGTCAACCGGATGATCCATCCCTCTTAAGACCCTTGGCGCTCAGCTTTCTGACCAGCCATGTCCGCGACTCGCAGGAGTATGTACGGATCGTGGCCTATACGGTGCTGGCTGAACTCGGCCTCGCAGAAACACAGGCCGTCTTGGAAGACGGCCTGCTCGACGCATCGGTCATGGTGAGGGCTCGTGCCGCGGAAGCCATTGGCAAAGCCGGACTCGCAGGGAAGTCCGGACCTTTGCGACGGGCACTGAACGACGCGATGCCGGCCGTGCGTATTGCCGCAATGAACGCGCTCAGTGAGGCGAACGTCACCGACATCATGCCCCTCCTCATAGAGGTCGCAAGAACGGACGACGGACCGGAAGCCGTGTTCGCCTATGCCGCAATGTATAGGCTCGGCAAACAGGACAGACTGGCCGACATCACCGGATCCTCGACGCTTCCGGACCCCGATGTCCGCATGGCAGCCTTGGGGGTATTGGGACAGCTACGGCACCCCGCGAGTCTATCCGTCCTGAGCCAAGGAGTGTACGACCCTGAGCCGTCGGTTCGCGCGTTCGCCGCTGGTGCATTGGGAGACTATGGACAAGTCGATGGTGTCGCACCATTAACCCATGCCCTAGGGGACGAAAGTGCGCGCGTGCGCGCGGTAGCAGCCAGGAGTCTTGGGCAGCTGGGGATTCGCGAAAATCAGCCGTTACTGCGGGCTCTCACACGCGATGCCAATATGCAGGTACGGGCCGGTGCGGTGGAAGGACTACTTCGATTGGGCGACACATCGGCTGTCTTGCTCGCCGCGGACTTGGCGAGACACCCGGACCCCTCTACACGGGCTGCTGCAGCCCATGCACTGGCAGCGACGTCCGATAAGCAAGCGGTGCCCATTCTACAGACGCTCCTGCAGGACCAGCAACAACAACCACGCCTCGTAGCGGCAAAAGCCCTGGGCAAGAGCGGCGCACCGGTGACGCCGTTGCTCAAAAAAGGCTTGCAAGACTCAGACGTCGCCGTTCGCCTTGCTGCGGCAGGAGGTCTGCTCCAACAGTTCCGCCGTCCCACAACAGCCCCTAGCAGGCTGCGGAACAATAATTTCGGCATAACAGAACTTCGATAACCCGTATGTCTGGGACAAGAGCAGAACACTCACGCAGGATGCTCAAAAAGACCGTCCAGCAAGGCCGCAGCGAGCGAAGCGGCGAGGCGTACGCTTCGGTACGTTGAGTCTCTGAGCGATGCGAGAACGCCGCTGGCGGACTTTTTCAGCATCCTGATAAAGTTCATTAGACGAAAGGATCGCGTCATGTGGAAATTTATCGCTATTCTTGTCCTGGCCGCCGCGTCGTTTGGTCTCGGATTTTATTTTGGCCAACGTCCAGTCGGAACGCTGCAACAAACGGTTTCAGACCTCCAACATTCGGTCAAAGACACGTCGCGCAACATCTTCGACACAACGATGGGAATCGAGAGAGACCTGCGCAGGCGGCAGGGACTGATCGACACCAAGTCGCGGGTGGTGCAGGCAAAGTCAGAGCTGTTCGATAAAAACTTTGGGGAAGCCGCTACGCAACTAGGCGAGGCGGCCGAGGCGCTGGAGAATGTCACGAGGGGCGCGAAGCAAGACGAGCCGATCCTCGCATTGCGGGCGCTGACCGGAACACTTCGAGAAGTGAAACTGGAATTGTCGATGGGTAAACCAGTGTCGATGAAGAAGCTCGATGAAATTCAGCGGGAGATTGACCGGCAGCTGAACAAGTAATTTCTAGCAGGATGCTCAAAAAGGCCAGACTTCTCACCCGCCTACCTACTGGCGCGCCGAGACGTGCCATTTGCCCTGGCGAGGGCCTTCAGATTTCTTATGCCTTTCTTGGAGGGAGTGGCCGAGGCTGCCCTCAACTGCGCGCATCGAACGAGCACCGTTTCACCGTGCGCGTTCTGCGAGCAAGGAGGGCACCTGGACGCTCCCTACCCGTCCTTCTCAAGCCGCGCGTTGCGCGAGCAAGGGGATCGTCCCGACCACCCTACCCCCTTTTTCAGAGTCCTGCCGGCTGTTTCTTCCACTTCGCAAGGATCCGCTCCACCCGCATTCGTACAACGATGTCAGGATCCTTCATCAACGGCTTAATCGCCTCGCGGCCTCGGTCATCACCGATCGCCTCGAGTCCCGCCGCGGCCATTACCCGAATATAAAAATCACTGTCGGCAAGCGCACCGATGAGTGGGTCGATTGCCTCGACATGTTTGATCAGCCCTAAAGCTTTCACCGCTTGTTTCCGAACATTTTCGTCTTTGTCTTTCAACGCTTTGATCAATCGCGACAACGCCGGTTCACCCAGCTCGACCAACGCGTTGACCGCATCGTCTTTGAACTCGTCGTTCCGCAACTGCAACATGAGGGGATCGAGCACACGCTCGTCGCGAATCTTCCCTAACGCGGCAATCGCATACTTTCGAACGTCCCAATCACGGAGCAACTTGATCAACAGTTCGACGGCGGGAGAACCGATCTGCCCCAACCCTTCGATCGCGACTTCCCGAACTTGCCAGTCACCGTCGCGCAACGCATGACACAGGGGTTCCACGCAACGTTCATCACCCATTTCCCCAAGCGTGATTGCGGCCTCGCGACGGACCACCCAATCGGGATCCTTGAGCAGGTCGATCTGGATCTCGATCTCATCCTTGACCTTCTCTTCTTCAAGGACGACCTGCTCGGTCAGCTCCGCTGTCGGCTCAACTGGTACCGGGCGCTCTCCTGTAAACTTTGCCGCCACCTGATCGGTAAATTCATCGGTCACCGTCTCTGGAACGGAGGGAGTCGCGCGCGATTCTTTGGGTCGTGATTGTTCCATTAGTACTACCTTCGCTCGCCAGTCAACTGCCCTGACAGGGTGACTACTTCGCGGCGGGCGCGGCTGGTTTCTTGCTCGCAGAATTTTTTTTGCGCAGCTCTAACGCACGCCGTTTCCGTTGTGTCCGTCGCAGCCGCTTCCTCAACGAACGCAGGGCTTCGTCCCCTTTGGGATTCTTGTGGTCGGTCAATTTTGCCGTGACCTTCTTTTTCAGTCTGGTTTCATCCGATTCAGTTGCCGTTTTTTTCGCCATCCGGATTCGGGCCTCCCTTTATACTTACTTAATCAACAGGCTACAGAAAAACTATTGTGGCACGGTGGAAATTCATGCAGGATGCTCAATAAGGCCGTCCAGCGCGGCCCTTCCAATTCTCTCTACCTTTCTTTAGGGGAGTGGCCGAGGCTGCCCTTTACTGCGCGCATCGAACGAGCACCGTTTCATCGTGCGCGTTCTGCGAGCAAGAAGGGCACCTGGCCGCTCCCTTCCCTGCTGGTGGACTTTTTCAGCCTCCTGCTAATTGTCTCCCGGCTCCCAGCTGAACAAAGTAGTCTAGTAAAGAGCTTCACACCCTGTCAACCGGCGTGTTAGCTACATTGAGATCTCTCTTTTTATTCTGCCGGAATCAGATGGGCTGACTACTGTTTACACAGGAGTATTAACTATTGCACATCGACGCAGCGCCTGTCCCATTGCGAATTGACACCCTCGCCCCCTCGTCTCTAGAATGCCAAAATGATGAACGAGCGCTTCCTGAAAGCCTGCCGGCGTGAACCGGTAGATTGTACGCCGGTCTGGTTCATGCGCCAGGCGGGCCGTTATATGGCAGAATATCGTGCGCTCCGCGCGAAGCATTCGATCCTTGAGTTGTGCAAGACGCCCGAGTTGGCAGCGCAGGTCACGCTCCAGCCGATCGATCGCTTTCCGCTCGATGCCGCCATCATTTTTGCCGACATCCTGTTGCCGCTTGAACCGATGGGCCTCCGCCTGGAGTTTGCGCAAGGCGAAGGACCTGTGATCCATAATCCGGTGCGAGGCCAGGCGGATGTCGATCGGCTCAAGGTCATAGATGGCGGTGAACTCGACTATGTGGCCGAAGCCGTCCGTCAGTCTCGACGCGCCTTGAACGATCGGGTGCCACTGATTGGATTTGCCGGGGCGCCGTTCACGCTCGCGAGTTATGCGATCGAGGGCGGAAGCTCGCGGAACTATCTCCTCACCAAGCAGTTGATGTATTGCGAGCCGAAGGCGTGGCACCAACTCATGGACAAGTTTGCGCGGGTGATCACCGGCTATCTGCGGCGACAGATCAAGGCCGGCGCGCAGGCGATTCAGTTGTTCGATAGTTGGGTGGGTTGCCTCTCGGTCGGCGACTATGTCGAATATGTACTGCCGCATGTCCAATTGATCTTTGAAGGGCTGAAGCGGGAAAGCGTGCCGATGATTCATTTCGGCACGGGTACTTCGGCGATGCTGCGTCAGATGCGAGAAGCGGGCGGGAATGTTATCGGGGTCGACTGGCGCATCCATCTCGATGAGGCCTGGGCGACTGTGGGACATGACCTGGCAGTACAGGGGAATCTCGATCCCTTAACGTTGTTTGCGCCGTTGCATGAAATCGAACGGCGCGTGGCAGATATTCTGCGCCGGGCCGGCGGACGTCCGGGGCATATCTTCAATCTGGGCCATGGAATCTTGCCGACGACTCCCTTAGAACATGTGGCCGCGACAATTGACTTGGTGCATAAGCTTAGTCAACGCTAGAAGACGTTATTCTAAACGTGAATCGTCATTCGAGAAGACTCCCTGCGTTTAACGATTCACGAATAACGAGGAGAAGGTATGTCAGTATCGCAACGATCCGTTGCCGTGCTCTTGATGGCGATGGGTAGGCCAGACAGCTTAGAGCTGACCTACTCGCCTGGCCTCCTCGACACACTGGTCTCTGTGCTCACTGCACACGAATCCTCCCTCTGTCCTACGTCGTGAGCAACCTCCGCACCGTCGCCGTCATCGGTGGAGGGATCTCCGGTCTCTCGACTGCCTATGCCCTTCACGAACGGGCGACGGCTGCCGGTATCTCGATCCGCTGTACGGTGGTCGATGCCGGCCCCGCCTGGGGAGGCAAGATCGTCACCCATCGGGTCGGCGATCTCGTGACGGAGGCGGGGCCCGATTCCTTCCTGTCTCAGAAACCGGCCGGCCTCGAACTCTGTGACAAATTGGGACTGACCGATCAGCTCATCAACACCAACGAGACCAGTAAGAGGTCCTGTGTCTTTTCGCGTGGCCGTCTGCACGAACTTCCAGAGGGATTAGTCGTTATTGATCCCCGTCAGCTGGGGCCCTTTCTCCGAAGTGGACTCTTGAGTTGGGCAGGGCTCGCGCGGATGGGACTGGATCTGGTCGTACCGGTGAAGCGGTCACCGGGGGATGAGTCGTTGGCTGACTTCTTCCGGCGACGCGTTGGTCGGCAGGCGTTCGAGCGGATGCTCGAGCCCCTGATGGCCGGAATCTATGCGGGAGACGCAGATCAGATGAGTGTGCAGGCGACCTTCCCACGGTTTGTTGAGCTGGAACAACAGTACAGGAGTGTGATTCGCGGGATGATGGCGTCCCGGAAGGCCGATCCACCTGCTAAGCACTCTAGTCCGAAGCGCACGATGTTCGTGAGCCTCAAGAACGGGTTGTCGGATCTGGTCGCCGCCCTCGTCCGACGATTGATGGAACAAGGTGTCACGCTCAAGGGAGGTTGTGCCGTTGATGCTCTGCGCGTGCGATCCCATCAGCTCGGTCGTTGGCTGTATGATGTCATTCTCAATGACGGCTCGGCCTTGTCCGTGGACAGCCTCGTGTTGGCAACCCCAGCGTATGTGTCGGCGGAGCTGGTTCGTCCTCTGACGCCCACTGCCGGCGGGTTGCTGGAGCTGATTCCCTATGCCTCTACGGCCACGATTGCGATGGCCTATCCGCGTACGGCAGTGTCCGGCGCGGCGGAAGGCTTCGGATTTGTCGTCCCGCGGGCAGAAGAGCGCGACCTCATTGCAGCGACCTGGACATCGCTCAAGTGGCCACACCGCGCTCCGCCGGATCAACTGCTGGTGCGTTGTTACGTCGGCGGAGTCGGGCGAGAGGCCATTCTTCAATTGGATGACCAAGCATTGGTGGCGCGGGTCAGGGCAGAATTGGCCAGTATGTGCGGAGTGACTGCAGAGCCGGGGTTTGTGGAAGTCAATCGCTGGATGAGAGCCATGCCGCAGTATACGCTGGGACATCTCGAACGGGTGAACCAGATTGAGGCGGCACTCAGTCGCTATGGGGGACTGATCCTCACGGGTGCCGGCTATCGAGGCGTCGGTATTCCGGACTGTATCCGTGACGGGACGATCGCGGCCGAGCGGGTTGTGCGCTATTTGTCCGGAGAACGATCATAATTCTGAACAAGGGATACTGATGGATACCCGGATGAAAATTACGGATGTGACTGGACCCTACCGCGAACCTCGCGAACAGGTGTTTTCCTATGACTACTCGATCCAACGGGCAGCCTGGCCGACCGCACAGGCTGTACGAGTGAAAGTGGCGATTCCGGAGGAGTTGGATGTGCTGCGTAGCAGGATTTTTGGAGCCATCGCAGGAACACCGGGCCAGCAACTCATGATTTCGAAATGCTTGTCGCGGCATATCGCCGACGAAAAAATCCGCATCGCCGACGCAGACGGCATGTTGGCGGAACGTCGCGACACAGTCGTGGATCCCTTCACAGGCCCCCTGGCTCATTTGTTCGCACGACTAGACGCCTGGGCGGTTGAACAGCGGGAATCCTTGCGGGCAGAAATCAAAACGTTGGTTGGATTGTAGTCGGGCAATGCTTTTCGGGAAGGTTGAGGCTGAAACCAGGTAGCAAGTCGAACCGGAGTTCCCTGCCAGACAGGCGGACGGGACACGCTTCATTTACCCACCCACTGAGGGAAAGAGCCTTTTCTTTTTTCGAGCGAGAGTGCGCTTAGCCACATTCCAGCCCATAGACCCACTCCAGCTGTTAGAAACAACGTACCGCTTGAAGGAGGATATATATACACCTCCTGTCCAACTAGCACTCGAGAAATACCCAGGGAAATTAAAATGAAAGCCGCAAGATGAAAAAACTGCGTTGGCTCTGTAAGCGTGAACGGGTTTTTTCTCCAAGAAGGTCGTGGCCATTGCACCGCAAAGCCTTGAATTGTTCCTGACAGCTTTCCATACTTCATCGCCATAAAGCCCAACACAGGGATTGACCCAAGAGAGAAAAGGAAAACCCATGACAATTCGAGTGACGAAAAGGCGTTTGCACCTACTGGATTGGAAGATGGAAATGGAATAGCATTGAGAGCTATGAGAGCAAGCCGAATAAAAACCCACTTATTCAGCCCCCATTGGTTTAGCATTTCCTCTTCCCAAGATTAATACAACTAACAATACTCGTATTCGTTTGAAACGTAGCGGCCCCTAACCGTGTCAGATCTTGTAATCGCACGTGTATCCCTAGCGTTACTGCTGCAGGACAACCTGAAGATAGATTCTACAGGTTTCCGCACTGGAGGCAACGAGAATGCCGCATCGATCATTCAGAGCGTAGGAGTGGAAGGCCCGACATGCCAAACAAAATACGGCGTGAGGTACGAGCCATGCGAGAAAAGCGCGACGTGGACGGACTGAATCCTCATCTCGCGTGACCTGTCTCGCTCGTCCCGCCTGTCTCGCGCGGTTGTCCTGCGGCAGGCTGCTCAAAAAGGCCGTCCAGCAAGGCCGCAGCGAGCGATCCAAGATGATCCATCCAAGCTCGCTCGTTACCTTCTTTCAAGGGGTGGCCTGGCTTGGTCCCCAACTGCGCACGTCGAACGACCACTGCTTCATCGTGGGGGTTCCGTGAGCACGGGGGACCAACCAGGCTACCCCGCCCCCTTTTCAGCAGCTGGCTAGAAGATTTTTCGATACTGCTTCGAATGCACCCCCGACTCGTCGGCAAAACCGAGGGAGGCACTGTCGGGGTTGCCGGTGTCGTTGAGATCGATTCGATAGTGCCCGCGGATGGCTTCCATCGCCACTTCAAAGGGAACGGCCTGGGGATACAGGTTGCCCGGGACATGCGCGCTGCGGGTCAGGGTGCGGATCACATCAGCCTGCGCGTACTGAGCATCAGACACAATGTAGATTTCGGCAACGGCATGGTCTCCCAGTTTGTGGCCGGGCGTTGTGGGGGGCAGGAGATCGGTCAAGGTGCCGGAGAGCCGGTCCTTCTTAAACAGCTTCAAGAGTCCGGCGACTTGGCTGTCGGTCGCTTCTGGGGGAACGGTGACACTGATCGCATTCATGTCCGGAACGGTTGCCTGAACTTTGAAGAGTACAGGCGCAGCTTCAGGATCTTCGACGATTGGTCCGGTCGGTCCTTCCGTTCCTGCAGCTTGTTTGTTCTTCGAGCTGGGCACGATAAGGAACACAAAAAGCCAGAGTCCTAACAAAATTCCTAAGATGACGATCAGGGGGTGGAGTCCGGCACGCTTGCCTTCTTTGTAGGGATGTGGCTCATCACTCATGACGGCGTTCCTCGGAGACGGTGGCAAGACCCTGCTTCTTGGCTTCGTCCCACAGGCGATCCATTTCACCAAACGAGAGTTCTCCAACCGTACGGCCCGACGCGGTCGCCTGGCGTTCGATGAATTGAAATCGTTCAACGAATCGGTTGACGGCTTGGCGCAGGGCGTCTTCCGGGTTCACTTTGATGAAGCGGGCAAGATTTACGAGTGAAAATACCACGTCGCCGAACTCCGCGACGATCTGCGCCTGTCGAGCTGTTGCGGCACCGGTGTCAGGCACTGTCTGGTTCGAGGCGGGGGCTCGGATTGCGGCGCGGAGCTCCTGGATTTCTTCCTCAATCTTGCCGAGGACCTGATCAAAGCCTTTCGTGTCGTGGGTCCAATCAAAGCCGACGCGTGAGGCGCGGGCTTGAAGTTGGTAGGCCCTCAGAAGGGCCGGCAACGTTTGCGGCACGCCGTCAAGCACCGAGTCTGGCCGTCCGGAAGCTTGCCGTTCCGTGCGTTTGATATCTTCCCATCGAGCGACCACCTGGTCGGCGTTCATCGGAGTCGTGGATGCAGCCCCATTTCCAAACACGTGAGGGTGCCGTCGAGTCAGTTTATCGGCCAGTTGCTCAAGCACGTCCTCGATGGAAAAGCTGCCGGCCTCTGAAGCAATCTGACTGTGGAAGAGCACTTGTAGAAGCACATCGCCGAGTTCCTCCGGCAACTTAGTCCGGTCCTGCCGGTCCAGGACTTCTAATACCTCGTAGGCTTCTTCGAGAAGATAGGGTTTCAGCGACTCATGCGTCTGCTTGCGGTCCCAAGGGCATCCGTTCGGCGCGCGCAACGCGGCCATCAGGTTGACCAGTTTATGAAATCGTTCAGACATCGCCATCCTTATTGTGACTCAGGGTTGGGCGCCTATTATACCCGGTTCTCGACAGGCTTCAATCGGCTACGCGGCTTGCGCCTCTCTAGGGCCTATGGTAGGTTACTGGCGCTGCATCTGGAGCGGGGGAAAGGCCTGTGGCCGCAGAACAAGAAGAAGGATTCGTCGTTCGGGATCGGCGGGGCGGGAGTGGACTAGACCGTCCCTATGCCACTGCGCCTACTGCGGCGGAGGCGCCGCCCCACCAGCAGACGGCACCCTCTAATCAGCCCAAAGATTCGGGAATTCCCGTCACCTTTTCATCCTTTGTCATTTCTCTGGGCAGTTCCTCGCTGATGTTGATGGGGGAACAGCTGGATCCCCAGCAGCCTCCGATGCCGCCGAATCTGCCGCAAGCGAAAGACATTATCGATTTGCTCTCGGTCTTGGAAGACAAGACCACAGGCAATCTTACGACGGAAGAACAAGCGGTGCTGCGGGATATGCTCTACGCCCTTCGGATGAAGTACGTGAGTTTGGCTGCCAAGTAGTAGTACCCCCTGCCGCCCGTCGACCCCAGACGTGTCTGTCCGCCACTAGCATGCTGTGGAAAAACTTTTTTGGTATGCTAGAACTTCGATGGTCAGCACGTGTGGCACACCAGGAGAACAATCCCCTAGGATGCTCAAAAGGTCCGTCCAGCAAGGCCGCAACGAGTGAAGAGCCGAGGAGGTACATACCGCACTTCGTGTGGGCCGTTCGCCCTTGCAATGGGTCTTGGCGAACGGAAAATCTCCTCCAGTGTTTCCGATCTCCGAGAAGCTCTTCCTCTACGTTGAGGGTCTGAACGATGCGAGAAACGCTGCTTGGGAAAAGGCACGTCTCGGCGAGCCGGGGTCGGGCGGGTGAGAAGAGCGACTTTTTCAGCATCCTGTTAGGGTCCATACGTCGTGGCGCCGACAATCAAGGATGCCGGATGTGAATGATATCAAGAAGGACACAGGCTCCCATCCCCGGACAAAGGCGGACCGTGGCTCCGTGACCGGGGTCGCGCCGCCTCTTGCTGGGGCCGGCCGGTCTTCGCGGCTATCCGGGCCTGCTCCGGAGCCGGAACGCCAGAAGATGCATTTACGGCCGGTCTGGATCGTCCTCATTTTTCTGCTCCCCTGTCTGGCGCTGACCTTTTACTTTTCCCAGATCGTGGCTCCGGGTAGCGAGGACACGGATTCCTTTCTGCCGACGACCAGCTACGCGTTCGTGCTCCTCCTCCTCAACCTCGATCTGATCGGGTTTGTCGTTCTGCTGCTGCTGCTCTCCCGCAACCTCATCAAGGCCTATTTCGAGCGGCGGCATCGACTATTTGGGTCGGGATTTCGAACGAAGTTGGTGGCGGCCTTCATCGGTTTTTCGCTCATTCCAACAGTGCTCCTTGCGTTGGTCGCGAGTGGGTTGGTGAATAAAGCCGTCGATGTGTGGTTCAGCGATGAGATTGAGCAGGTCATGCGGGATTCGTATGACGTGGCGCGGATGCAGCATGCCGGTCACATTACCCTGGCCGTGAACAGTGCCAGAGCCATCAGCCATGAAATTTATCGGGAAGACATGTTGCTGGCGGCACAGCGCGATCTGCTGGTGGCCGCGATGGCGCGCAAACGTGCTGAGTTCGGCGTGGCAGGGATTGAAGTCTTTTCGGCCAAAATGGAAACGCTCACCAAGGCGCTGGATCTCGACGTGCCCTCATCGGCTCTCGATCTACCGATCGGCCAGCTGGTGCTCCAAGTGATCAACGGGAAGCAGGAAGTGAATGCGGTGCAGGAGGCCCCAACCGGGCGCTTGGTGAGAGCAGCCGCCCCCATCGCGGCAAGCGGACGTGTCGGCGAGGTCGGTGGCGTGGTGGTGGTGGAGGCCTACGTGCCTGAATCGTTGCTGGCAAAAATGGAAGGGATCGGCCATCAGTACGACGAGTATAAGCAGACCAAAGCCATGAAGAATCCCATTAAGGCCGGAGCCTATCTCTTCGTCGCCGTCATCACTGTGCTTATTCTGTTCGGGGCGACCTGGTTTGGGTTTTATGTCGCGCGGGGCATCACGGTGCCGATTCATCAGTTGGCTGAAGCGACGGAGGCCATCGCCCAAGGGGATCTCTCTGTCCGGATCGAGGCCAAGGCGACCGACGAAATCGGCACATTAATCGATTCATTCAACCGTATGACATCGGACCTCCAGGGGAGTAAGTCCGAGATCGAAGAGGCCAATATCTCGTTGCGCCACAGCAATCTTGAACTTGATCGCCGCCGTGCCTATATCGAAACGGTGGTCGAGACGATCGCCGCGGGCTTGCTCTCCATCGATAAGAACGGCCTGATCACGAATTTCAATCCGTCCGGTGAACGGATCCTTGGGCTTGCTGCGGATCGATTTCGAAGCAGACCGGCCAATGAGGTGTTCAAAGAGTTCAGACTCGACCTGTTCCAAACGGTCTATGATCGGATGTTGGCCGATCAGCGCGATACGCTGGCTCTCGAGGGTCCGATGGAGATCGACGGCAGATTCTTGACCATCGGGCTTCATGGGTCGCGCATGAAGGATGAAGCGAATAAGGACCTTGGTATCGTGCTGGTGTTTGAGGATCTCTCGGAGTTGATCAAGGCGCAAAAAGTGGCGGCGTGGCAAGAAGTGGCGCGGCGGGTGGCGCACGAGATAAAGAACCCATTGACGCCCATCCAATTATCCGCGCAACGGTTGCGAAAGAAGTATTTTGAGAAGTCGCCGGATTTCGAGACGGTCTTTGACGAGGCCACCAACCTGATCGTCAACGAAGTGACGAGTCTCAAGCATATGGTAGACGAATTTTCGAAGTTTGCTCGGCTGCCGACTCCGCAGATGGCGCATCAGTCGCTCCACGATGTGATCAACGAAGTCACGACGCTCTATCGAGGGGCCCACAAGGATGTGGAACTGATCGTGGAGTTGGACGAAGACCTCCCGCCGCTCAATTTCGACCGAGAGCAGCTCAAGCGGGTAATGGTCAATCTGCTGGACAACGCGATTCAGGCGATGCAACAGAAGGGGCGGGTGTGGCTCTCGACTAAGTATGATACGAAACGTCGGCGGGCCGTCGTGAGCGTGGCAGATGAAGGCATGGGCATCGCGCCGGAAGACCAGGAAAAGCTGTTTGTGCCGTACTTTACGCGGAAGAAGACGGGAACGGGGCTGGGATTGGCGATTGTGCGGCGCATCATTACCGATCACGAGGGCCAGGTTCAGGTCAGCCAGAATCAGCCGAAAGGGGCCATATTCACGTTCGAATTGCCGGTCTAGGCGCAGACGTCAGTCGTTATTCGTCAATGGTGAATCGAATAAAGAACACGCCTTCACACAACAGTTGACGTTTCACGTTTTACGGGGGGTTCATGTCTGCATCGATTTTAATTGTGGATGACGAAGAGCCGATTCTCACATCCTTGAGCAGCATTCTGCAGGATGAAGGTTATGAGGTGGCGGTGGCCAAGGACGGCGTGGAGGCGTTGCGCGTCTACACCATGGATCCGCCCGACCTCATGCTGCTCGATATCTGGATGCCGGAAATGGATGGCATGGAAACCTTGCGCCGGGTTCGTGCGCTGGTGCCAACGGCACAAGTGATGATGATGTCCGGGCACGGGTCGATTGAAACGGCAGTCAAGGCAATCAAGTTGGGAGCGTATGACTATATTGAAAAGCCCTTGTCGCTTGAGAATGTCACGCTGCGCGTCAAACATGCCTTGGACCAATACCGGTTGGAACGAGAGAATCGGACACTGCGGACCACGGTCCAGCGGAAGTTCGAGTTGGTGGGACAGTCGCCTGTGATGCAACAGTTACGGCAGCTGATTGAGACGGCCGGACCGACCAATAGCCGCGTGTTGATCGGAGGGGAAAATGGTACAGGGAAGGAACTTGTCGCGCGGGCGATCCATCTGCAGAGCACACGGGCCGGTCGGCCTTTTGTGGCAGTGAATTGTGCGGCCATCCCGGAGACCTTGATCGAGAGTGAGCTGTTCGGACATGAAAAGGGCTCCTTTACCGGTGCGACCTCGATGAAGCGCGGGCAGTTCGAGCAGGCGGACGGGGGAACATTGTTTCTGGACGAAATCGCCGACATGAGCTTGAACACCCAGGCGAAGGTATTGCGGGCGTTACAGGAACAGCAATTCACTCGTGTCGGTGGGACCAAGCTCATGAAGGTAGATGTTCGGGTTTTAGCCGCGTCCAATAAGGATTTGCTCAAGGAAATTGAGAAAGGCACGTTTCGCGATGACCTCTTCTACCGGCTCAGCGTGGTGCCGATCATCGTGCCGCCGCTCAGGGAGCGTCGGGAAGACATCCCGCTGCTCATTCGTCACTTCATGAAGGTCCATGCGGAAGAGCAGGGGTTGCGGATGAAAGAGATCTCGCCGGAGGCGATGGTCGTATTTCAACAATATGACTGGCCGGGGAATATTCGAGAATTGCGGAACCTGATCGAACGATTGATGATCATGGTGCCGGGACCCGTCATCGATTCAGCACTAGCGGGCCTCTCGTTGCAGACGCGTCCGGTTGGGTCGGCGTCCCAGTCTGCGACTCCCGTGGTCAATCCACTCTTCACACAATCGTATGACTCGCTCAGGGACGCCCGCAATGCGTTTGAAAAGGAATATATCGGACGAAAGCTGCGCGAGCATCATTGGAATATTTCTCGCACGGCTGAGGAATTGAAAATCGAGCGGAGTCATCTCCATCGGAAAATCAAGTTGCTGGATGTGGAGATGCGGCCGGAAGCATAGGGGGATAGCGAGGCAGCTAGGATGGTCTCTATGCTCGCAGAGCCCCCACGATAAAACGGTGGTCGCTCGATGCGCGCAGTGGAGACCATCCCAGCCGCCTCGCTGTAATGGGATGTGGGTGAAGAGCTGAGGCCATCCCTCGAATGGTCCTAGTGCTTGTGCGTTGACCTCTGCGACAGCCCTCCGCTAAGATGCGCCCTCCTATGACAACCTATCGAGATGCCGGAGTCGATATCGATGCGGGCGACGAGTTCGTCGACCGTATTTCGCCACTGGTGCAATCCACGTTCCGCCCGGAAGTCCTGTCGGACCTTGGCGGGTTCGGCGGATTATTTCGGCTGCAGGCCCATCGCTATGCCGAACCAGTCCTCGTCTCCGGCACTGATGGAGTCGGGACGAAATTGAAGATCGCCTTTCTCACGGATTGCCACGACACCGTCGGGATCGATCTTGTGGCTATGTGCGTGAACGACATCGTGGTCAGCGGGGCCGAACCGCTGTTCTTCTTGGATTATTTTGCGACGGGAAAGCTTGCCGTCCCCAAGGCTGAGTCCGTGATCAAGGGAATCGCCGAGGGCTGTCGCCAGGCTGGCTGTGCCTTAATCGGCGGGGAAACTGCCGAGATGCCGTCCTTCTATGCAGAGGGCGAGTATGACCTGGCAGGGTTCGCCGTCGGAGTGGTGGATCGACCCAAGATCATCGATGGCCGCAGCATCGTGCCCGGCGATGTCCTGATTGGATTGGCCTCAACTGGTCTTCATAGCAACGGATATTCGCTGGCACGCCATGTCTTGTTGGATCAGGCAAAACTGAGCGTGACCAGTCGTTTGCCTGAACTCGACTTGCCTCTGGGGAACGTCTTGATGACGCCGACCAGAATCTATGCCAAACAGATCCTTACATTGATCCAGGAATGTCCCATCAAAGGCATTGCTCATATCACCGGCGGCGGCATTACCGAGAATCTCCCGCGAGTGTTTCCCTCTGGTGTGCGGGCGCAGGTGCGGCGGAGTGCCTGGTCCGTGCCGCCTATTTTCCAGGCGATCGCCCGGCTTGGACAGGTCGAGCGGAAAGAGATGTATCGCGTCTTCAACATGGGGATCGGGTTGATTCTCGTGGTGCCGGCATCAGCCGCCCAGGCCATCGTTGCACGAGCCACATCGTTGGGTGATCCGGCTTGCCAGATCGGGACCATCCTTTCATCGTCCGGCGACATGCCATTGGTGGAGTATGTCGACTAAACGGACGGATGCGCTTCGAGTCGCCGTGTTGGCATCCGGACGCGGATCAAATCTTCAGGCGGTCATCGATGCGATCGAAGCGGGGACGGTTCATGCGAAGATTGTCGTCGTCATCAGCAACAAGAAAGAGGCCCCGGCGTTAGAGCGAGCCCGCCGACATGGACTATCCGCCCTCTTCGTCGATCCAAAACCCTATACAGGCAGACCCGATAGTCGTGAGGCCTACGATCGTGAACTGCTCGACGTACTTCAGCGGCACGATGTGGACTTGGTGTTACTTGCCGGGTACATGAAGATCGTGACGAGGGTCCTCGTGGAGGCCTTTGCGAATCGCATGATGAACATCCATCCGTCCCTGTTGCCCTCGTTTCCCGGGTTGGATGTGCAGAAGAAGGCGATCGAGTGGGGCTGCAAAGTTGCCGGATGTACTGTGCACTTTGTGACAGAAGGAGTCGATGAAGGGCCGATCATTCTTCAAGCGGCGGTTCCAATTCTCGATGAGGACGCTCCCGACACACTGGCCGCTCGGATTCTTGAGCAAGAGCACACGATCTACCCGCGAGCGGTTCAGCTCTTTGCCGAAGGGAGGTTGCGGGTTGAGGGACGGCGCGTGTTCATCGAGGCTGGAAAGCCGGAGGGTGAGTCGGTGATCAGTCCATAATAGCGCTACGCGCAGGCAGGATGAGGTCAAGGCTGAGGTTAAGCGAAGAGAATCATATTTTCTCAGCCTCGACCTGGAGCTCAACCTGCTTCGGGTAGAGACGCAGGAAAGTGTTGTGTATAATGCGACGGAAGGTGAGGCGTCCGTGTTACTGGTTGAATGACGGTCCAGTGGGGGGCTAGCTCAGTTGGGAGAGCACTACGTTCGCAACGTAGGGGTCGGGGGTTCAACTCCCCTGCCCTCCACCAGCTTTATTTTTGCCAATGGCCAGCCGCAGTAATCCCTCATAATCCCCGGTCACTTCCGCCGCCAGATAGCGCCCCGCACCATCGGCACATGGATGGAGCGCGATTGTTTTTCCCAACAGACTCTTGAGGGCTTCGCGCGCCTTGGCGATATGGTCGTGCGGGGTTGCCGCCAGATTGCCTACGAGTGTTTTGAACCGCTCTTTCAAATTCGGCAGCACCGTAGTCAAATTGTCAGCTTTGGCGGTGCGCGCCTGGAGCTGACTCAGAAACCGGTCCAAAATGGGGTCAGGTCTTGCAATCATACATCCTGCTGTTCTGCCGCTTTCAACCGACGGCTCACCGTTGCATAGTGGACGCCCAAATGGTCGGCAATC
>Ga0187894_10001893_pt1 | contig 26054 bp, 28 predicted proteins | sample GBC1701081metaG_FD_136650 | JGI IMG/M metagenome (GOLD analysis project Ga0187894, IMG submission 136650) | White microbial mat communities from a lava cave in the Kipuka Kanohina Cave System on the Island of Hawaii, USA - GBC170108-1 metaG ... | reverse complement strand
GCCTAGCACTACTGCGTTAAGTTTCCGGTCGAACCCGCTCCGTTTCCCAGAGGAGATGTCACCTAATAGGTGACATTCTGGCGGTGGTGGCCGGACGGGGTGAATGTAACGGAGTAGGGCTAGTGCGCCTGCCGATTTTTTGTTGGCCGGGCGCGACGGACGCCCCGGCTTGCCAACCTCCGTGGATGGTTTCTAGTCGCCCCTGATGAAGCCGATCATCGCCCTCTCGACCTGCTGGTGCTCGCACCGGCATCAGGACGGCTACGAGATGCTGCAGGAGATCGCGGGACACGGCTTCGAATGGGTGGAGCTGAGCCACGGCATCCGCATCACGCTGGTGCCCGGCATCCTGAAGGCGGTGGAGGAGGGCGTGGTCAAGGTCGCCTCCTGCCACAATTTCTGCCCGCTGCCGACCGGCGTGAACCACGCCGCGCCGAACCTCTACATGCCCTCGGCCCGCGACCCGCGCGAGCGCGACCAGTGGATGCGGCACAGCAAGCGCACGCTCGACTTCGCCCACCAGGTGAAGGCGAAGAAGGTCGTGATGCACCTCGGCGCGGTGGAGTTTTTCTGGTTCAACCCGGCGCGCAAGGTCGCCAAATACCTCGACGCGCACCCGGACCTGAAGCCGGAGGAGGACAAGGCCTACCAGAAGCTGCTGGCGAAATCGCTGGCGAAGCTGAAGGACCGGATGCCGCCTTTCTGGCAGAATACGCTGGAGGGCATGAAAGCCCTGTTGCCCTACGCCGAGCAGAAGGGCGTGTGCCTCGGCGTGGAGAACCGAGAAAAATTCGAGGAGCTGCCGCTCGACGCCGACCACGGCGCGCTGTTGACCGAGCTGGCGAAACCCGGGGTCGTCGGTTACTGGCACGATACCGGCCACGCGCGCATCAAGGAAAGCATGGGCCTGCTCAGGCACCGGGAGCATCTCGCCGCCAACGCCGCCCGCCTGATCGGCTTCCACCTGCACGACGTCAGCGCGGACGGCCACGACCACCAGGAGATCGGCAGCGGCAAGATCGACTTCCGGATGATGAGTGAATTCTGGAAGCCCGAGCACACGCTCGTCATCGAGCTCGGCCCGCGCTTGTCGGTGGACGAGATGCTCGCCTCCAAGCGCCGCATCGAGGCGCTCGTGGCGGAGCGGTTCGGCTGAGGCGCCCTGCTGATACAAAAGTCATGTATTACGTGACCAACTCCGGGAGGCGTTTCGCTCGGAAAGTCACGTAATACGTGACTTTGACGCGGCGGCGTGCCGGCGGGTGTCCTCGTCGAGGATCCGGCGGATCTCGGCGGCGAGCGGCACGGCGTCGGTCTGTTTCTTCCCGTAGGGCAGGTTGAAGGCATAGTCGAAGTCCGGCGGGTTGGCGCCCTGGTTGTGCTGCAGGATGGTTTCCAGTTTGTCCAAGGCCTTGGCGATTCGCGCCTCGGGCGTGGCGGCGGCCTCGTATTCGTCCCAGAGAGCGACGATCTCCGCGCGCAACGTCTCGGGAAGAGGCGTGACGAGCTTCAACAAATCGCGGCGCTCGGCCGTGCCCTTGGGCTCGCCCGGCTTCTGGTGGATGGCAGGGATGTCGCCGCGGATGGCCTCGCCGAGGTCGTGGACGATGCAGATTTTGAGCAGCCGGGTGAAATTGACCTCGGGGAATTCCTTTTCCAACAGCAAAGCCATCAGGCAGAGCCGCCAGGTGTGGGCGGCGGTGCTCTCCTTGTGACCGCCGGAGGTCCAGGCCGAGCGCCAGGTCTGCTTCAACCGCTCCGCCTCGCGGAGGAACTGCAGGATGCCGGCGAGATGGTCGGGTTTCATGCGATTGAGAGGACAACGCCGTTCAGCAACATCCATGCTAAACCAATGAATCGAATAACAAGGGGGCGTGGCAATCTGACCTGACCTTTAAGAAACCATGTGTAGAAGCTGATGACACTTTGAGGCATGAGTAGGAACCAAAGTCCAAAGACGAAGGATAATGCGAATCCGATATAGCTTTGGGTTTGCACAGTGAGACCTAGGGCGACGCAAAAGAGGTGGTTCGCCTTTGTGCGGCCATGTGTTTTTGCTGGCAACAAGTTCCTCCATGCCGGACCGGCCTTCCTGTCATTGCGAGGAGCGAAGCGACGAAGCAATCCAGCACAATCCTGATGGATCGCCACGTCCGCCCCGCGCGGCGGGACGGACTCGCGATGACAAACGAAAACGACCAACAATCCATAAATGCCGGATAGACCAAATATCCTCTGGGTCGTCACGACACAATGGCGCGCCCAAGCGACGGGCTATGCGGGCGACGCGAATGCGCGGACGCCCTGGCTCGATGGACTGGCAAGCGAGGCGGTGGACTTCGCGCAGGCGGTGACGCCGCATCCGCTCGGTCCGCAGGCGCGGGCGGCGTTGCTGTCGGGGCAGTTGTGCCCGGACAACGGCGTGCGGGACTACTGGGATCCGCTGCCGGCCGACGTCCGCACCATCGCGCACGCGCTGAACGACCGGGGTTACGACACCGCGTTCTTCGGCAAGTGGCACCTGTCGGCGCGCGATCGCAACGCGCTGTTCGTGGGCGAGGCGCACGCGAAGCAGATCGTGCCGCCGGACCGGCGCGGCGGGTTCGGGCTGTGGGAGGGATTCGAGAGCGGTTTCCTGCTGAACGATCCGTGGTTGCACGGCACGCGGCTGCCCGAACCGCGGCATTTCAAGGGTTACCAGGCCGACGTGCTGGTGCAGCGCGCGGCGGAGTGGCTGCGGACGCCGCGGATGCTGCCGGTCTTCTGCGTCGTGAGCCTCGAGGCGCCGCACCCGCCCTATCACGCGCCGACGCCGCACGTGAGCGAGCCGCGGAAAAGCCGGATCGAGCTGCGGCCCAACGTGCCGGTGGGCGGCGAGGCCGCGGCGAAGGCCCGCGAGGAACTCGCCGGCTACTATGCTCACATCGAGGCGACCGACCGGGCCATCGGCAAACTGCTGACCGAGGCAGACCTGTCCGGGACCATCGTCGTGTTCACCTCGGTGCACGGAGACATGCACGGTTCCCACGGTTTGTTCCGCAAGGCATGGCCGCACGAGGAATCGGTGCGCGTGCCGCTGCTGGTGCGTTTCCCAAAGGGCGTGCGAAAAGGGCGCGACGAAAGCCCCGTCTCGCTCGTGGACCTGTCGCACATGACCCTGGCGTGGGCGGAAGGGCGCGAGTGGCATTGCAAACGCGATCACGCGCTCATCTCGATGCCGGCGGCGACGGACATCCCGTTGCAGTGTCCTCACGCATGGCGCGGGTTCCGCTCGGCGAAGCACAAGCTGGTGCTGCGCGAAGACGGAAAGCCTTGGCTGTTTTTTGATTTGGAGAGCGACCCGCTCGAAATGAAAAACCTCGCCGAGGATCCGGCGAGGTCGGGGGAGATGGAGGCGATGAGGAAGTTGATGTGATTGATGAAGGGTTCGGCTCCCGCCGAGCCGCGGCCCATCGGAAGATGGGCCTTCCGGACACAATCAAGCGGTCCGCTGAGATGGATCCTTCGGTGGCGATGCCGCCTCAGGATGACGACCCGATCCGGGTCGTCACTTCACGCGCACGCCGTGTTTGATGACGAGGTCCACGCGCTGGAGCAGGTTGATGTAGCGGAGGACATCGCCCTTCACGGCGATGATGTCGGCCTTCTTGCCGGGCGAGATGGTGCCGTAGTCCTTGTCCACCTTCTGGGCCACGGCGGGCCAGTAGGTGGCGGCGCGGATGGCATCCATGGAATCCACCCCGAGCTCGTTGACCCAGACGTCGAGCTCGCGCCAGGTGGACTGGTTGTGGAATTTCATGGGGATGCCGCTGTCGGTGCCGATGAGGAGCACGAGGCCGGCCTGCTGGAGCTGCTTGAACTTGGTGGCGCTGGTCTTCGCGCGCAGCGGGGTGATCTGGTAGTAGGCGAGCCGGCCGGGGTGGGCGAGGGACCGCTTGATGTCGGCCGCGATGTCGGCGGGGATGCCCTCCTGCCACGCGGGGTCGTCGATGTGCAGCTGATCGGTGATGTTGTTATCGTAGTTGAAGAACCCTTCGATGGTCGGGCACCAGTAGAGCGGGCCGAGGTTCATCTGCGCCGTGCGCGCGGCAAGGGCAACGAGCACGTCTTCCGGATAGCCGGGCGCGGTGGCGAGGCCGGTGTGCTCGAAGCGATCCACGCCGGCCTTTAGGCCGACGCGGATCTCCTCGGGCCGGTGGCCGTGGGCGACGACGGGGAGCTTGTGCTTGTGCGCCTCGTCCACGACGGCCGACACCTCCTCGAAAGTCATCTGGTCCTGGTCGATGAGCTTGATCACGTCCACGCTCGCGGCGGCGAGCCGGGCGACCTTGGCGCGGGCGTCGGCCGCGCCGCTGACGCCCCAACGGAAGTCCTCCGTGCCGGGATAGGGCTCATGCTGGATGAACGGACCGGAGACGTAGAGCGTGGGGCCGGGAATCTCGCCGCGGTTGATGCGGTTGCGGACGTTGATGCTGGCCTCGAGCGGCGCGCCGAGATCCACGGCGGAGGTGACGCCGGCGAAGAGCAACTGCCGTGCGGCGGCGGGCATGATCTCCTTCTCGAAGCGGGCGGGGTAGGTCTTGTCCCAGTGCGCGTAATCGGAGTGCCCGAGCAGCATGGTGTGAACGTGGTTGTCCCAGAGGCCGGGCAGGACGGTCATGCCGCGGCAATCGATGATCTCGGCGCCGGCCGGGACAGGAAGGGTCTCGGTCGTCCCGACGGCCTTGATGCGGTCTCCCTCGATGAGGATGACGCTGTGGTTGACGGGCACGCCGCCCCAGCCGTCCACGAGCCGGCCGCCGGTGAGGGCGGTCAGCTTGGCGGCGAAAGCCGGCGAAGCGGTGGACAGCAGCGTGACTGAGACAACCAGGAAGAGCGATGGCAGGCGCATGAGCTGATGTTCGCCGCGAAAGGTCCGGGTGACAAAGGGAAAATCGTGGTCGCCCCGCCCGCCAGAAGGCAATTCCCGGAAGGCTCACGGTTTCATCCACGGCAGCGTGTCGAGGTCGGTATTGCCGCCGGTGAGGATGAGCCCGACCTTCTTGCCGGCGAGATCAACCTTGCGCTCGAGCATGGCGGCGTAGGGCACGGCAGCCGACGGCTCGATGACAAGGTGCAGCGCCTCCCACAGCCGGCGCATCGCCTCGAGGATGGATTCTTCCGAGACGGTCACGATGCCGTCCACGTTCGCGCGGATGAGCGAGAAGGTGAGCTCGCTGATGGAATTGGTGCGCAGTCCGTCGGCGATGGTGGCGGGATTGGGGATGGTGATCACGCGGCCGGCCTTGAGCGACTGAGCGGCGTCGTCGGCCGACGCCGGTTCGACGCCGACGACCCTGATGCCGGGTTTCATGCCTTTCGCGGCGATGGCCGTGCCGGAGAGCAATCCGCCGCCGCCGACAGGACAGAGGATAAGATCAAGGTCGGGCTGGTCCTCCAGCAATTCCACGGTGGCCGTGCCCTGGCCGGCGATGACGCGCTCGTCGTCGAACGGCGGGATGATGATCGCGCCGGTCTCGGCGGCGATGCGGGCGCAACCGGCCTCGCGCGCGGCAAGCCCGGGCTCGCAGAAGATGATCCAGCCGCCGAAGCTGCCGACATTGCGGATCTTCGACCGGGGCGCGTTGGACGGCATGACGATGCGCGCCGGGATGCCGCGCAACTGGGCCGCGCGAGCCAGCGCGGCGGCGTGGTTGCCGGAGGAGTGGGTGACGACGCCGCGCGCGGCCTCGCCGTCCGAGAGCGAAAACACCGCGTTGCAGGCGCCGCGGGCCTTGAATGCGCCGGCGGCCTGCAGGTTCTCGCACTTGAAGAAAAACCGCGCCCCGCTGGCGGCGTCGAGCGCCTCGCTGGCGAGCACGGGCGTGCGGATGATGCTGCCGCGGATGCGGTCGTGGGCGGCGCGGATGGCGGCGAGGGTCAGGGTCTCGGACACGCCATCATGTCATTCTGAGCGCAGCGAAGAATCCAGCACGATATTCCGTGCGGTTGTGCCGCTGGATCCTTCTCCCGCCAGGGCGGGATCAGGATGACAGGTCCGGGAGTTGCAATTTTGTCCAACCTTTCCAGCCTGTCGACCATGGCTGTCAAAAAATTTCTCCATACCCGGATGCGGGTGAACGACATCGAGCGCAGCGTGAAATTCTACGAGACGGCCCTCGGGCTGACCGCCTCGCGCCGGCACACTTCGCCGCGCGGGGCGCAACTGGTGTTCCTGACCACCCCGAACAGCGATGAGGAGATCGAGCTGTGTCAGATGCCGCCCGGCGCCGAGCCGGTGAAGGTGCAGCCCGACCTGATGCACCTGGCGTTCGAGGTGGACGACCTCGAGGCGTTTGCCGCGGAGCTGAAGCAGAAGGGCTTCGCGCTGAGCGACGGCCCGACCAAGACAAGCAGCGGCTCGATCATCGCCTTCATCGACGCGCCCGAGGGCTACGAGGTGGAGCTGATCCAACGGGCGAGGTGAAAGCTGTAGCCGGGGTCGCCGACCCCGGCAAATGGGCCGGCCTAACCGAGGCCGGCTCCAACGACGGCGCGTTAGCACTACGGCATTAAGTTCCCGGCCGAATCTGCTTCGTTTCCCGGAGGAGATGTCACCTAATAGGTGACATTCTTGCGGGGGTGGCCGGACGGGTGAATGTAACGGAGTAGTGTTAGGGATAACGCGCCCTACCTCGTGCCAAATTTCCGCTCCCAAGAGAAGAGACACTGCTGGGCGAGGCCGGCTTTCGGGCCGAAGTGCGCGCGGCCGAACTGCGCGAGCTGTGCCGGCTTCCAATCCGCGAGGCTGTAACGCCGCGCGAGCGACTTGAGGATCCAGGTGTCCACGGGAAAGGCCTCGAGCCTGCCCGCGCCGAAGAGCAGCACGCAGTCGGCGACCTTTTCACCCACGCCGGGCAGCTCGAGCAAGCGAGCCTTGGCCTGGGGGTAGGGCAGACGCTCGGTCTCGTCGAGCCAGCCCGGCCGGGCGGCGAGGAAGCGGGCGGTTTCGGCGATGAACTTTGCGCGGAAGCCGAGCAGGCAGGAGCGGAGGTCATTCTCGGGGATGGCGGCGAGCTCGGGCCAGGTGGGGAGACGACGGAGGTGGGCGGTGTTGACCCCAACGCCGCTGAACGCGCTGAGGTCAGCGAGTTCCACCAAGGGTGTCCCGTGCCGCTCCGCAATGAGCGCGAGCATCTGCTTGATTTGGACGATCTGCTTGGTGGCCGAGCAAAGGAAGCCGAGCAGCGTCTCGCCGAACGGCTGGCGCAGGATGCACAGGCCGGGAAACGCGCGAATGCACTCCGCGAGGTGCGGGTCGCTGCGCCAAGGGAGCGAGTCGGCGAGAGCGGACCAGTCGGTGTCGCCACCGAGATAGGTGGGAAGGGCGGTGGAGACGCGCTTGGAGATCGCGGCTGGTGCGCGCCATTCGAGTGCCGTGCCGTCCAGCCGGAGTTGAGCGACGCAGTCGGACCATTGTCCGGTCCAAACATCGCGGGGTTCCGCCGTCGCCAAGGCTTTGGCGGACAGGGAGGGCACCCCGCCCACAACGGAGCGATTCCATCTAAACGCCTGACCGCCGTCGAGCGTCTCGGCGAGCACTGTCGCCGAGGGGATCCAGCCGGTCAATCGTTGCCAGTCGCTCCAGCCGCGACCGAGGCTTGGTTTTGAGTCCGTCATTCTGAGCACAGCGAAGAATCCAGCGGCATGTCCGTTGCGACTGTCCTTCTGGATTCTTCGCTGCGCTCAGAATGACAGAACGGCGTCACTGTTCCTTGGGCTTGTCCCAGAGGTAGCTGGTCGCGGTGGCGAGCACCTGCGCGCCATCGGCGGAGAGCACATCGAGCTTCCAGGCGACGGCGTCGGCTTCCTGGTCGGGCCAGTCGGACCCGGTGAGGCCGAGGTTGAGCACCGGGCTTTCGCCCGCGAGCCGGGCCTGGAAGGTGTGGACAACACCATCCGGCTTCGTGGGCCGGATGACGGTGAGCCGCACCTGCACCTCCGCGCCGGCCGTCGCGCCGGCGAAACGCACGAGAAAATAGTAGCCCGCGCGCTCCTCCGGGTGCGTGCGCAGGACGAGCTGGCCGCCGGTGTTCTCGCGGCCGGTGAAGTATTCCGAAATGCGTTTGAACGACGACGCATCGCGCCAGCCGCTGAAGACGCGGACGATCTCCAGCGCGGAAGCCGGCAGGGCGGCGGTGAGCAGCAGGCAGAGAAAGCAGCCACGGATCATACGGATAAGCACGGATGGAGAAAAGAGGCGGAGCGGCTTGACCACAAGACGCTTTGAACGCGTTGGGGGCAACGCGTTCCACCTCAAGGTTCGGAGGCCGGCTCCAGTGAGACCCTTTGAAAGCGCCGGAAGACGAGGGGGGCGGGATCCCAGCCGCGGACAGCGGGATGGATGAGGTAGGTCTGCGCGCCGTAGTGAAGCGGCGCGACCGGCGCCTGCTCCAAGAGTCGCGCCTCGGCCTGCTGGAGGATTTCGCGGCGCCGGGTGGAGTCGGTGGTGCGCTCAGCCTCGGCCAGCAACCGATCAAGTTCGCCGTCCTTCCATCCGGTCCAGTTGTAGGAGCTGTCGGCGGTGAACAGGCCGAGGAAGTTGACGGGGTCGGGGAAGTCGGCGGTCCAGGCGGCGGTCGTGATGCCGTAATTGAGCGTCTGCTGGTTCTGGATCCAGGTCTTCTGCTCGACCTGCGAGATGGCGACCTTCACGCCGAGTTCGCGCGCCCACATGGCCTGCAGGGCCTCGGCGAGGCGCGGCATGATCTCGTCGTTGCGGCATTGCAGCTCGATGGCGGGCAGGTTGGCCCCGCCGGCATGGCCGGCCTCGGCGAGGAGTTTGCGCGCAGCCTCGAAGTCCGTCGGCACGGCGGAGCGCGCGGTGTAGCCTCCGGTGCCGGGCGGGGTGAGCGCCGGGGCGGGGGCGCGGCTGCCCTGCAGGACGGTGCGCGCGAGGGCGGCGCGGTCGATGGCCAGCGAAAGGGCGCGGCGGACGCGGGGATCGTCGAACGGCGGGCGGGTGGTGTTGAAGCGAAGGAAGTTGGCCTGGAGAATCGGATCCACGCGCAATTTTTCCGGCTCACGCTCGCGCCAGCCGGGAATCTTGGTGACGGGCAGGTTGAAGGTGACGTGCAACTGCCCGGCGCGGAACTGGCGTTCCTCGACGTCGGGATTCTCGATGGGGAAGAAGCTGACTTGCTCGAGGCGGTTCGTGGCAGCGTCACGGTGGCGGGGATTCTTCGCCAGCACGATGCGGGCGTTGGGCGACCATTCGGCGAGGGTGAATGCGCCGTTGCTCACGAGATTGCCGGGGCGGGTCCAGGCGCCGTCGCGCCGGTCGAGGCCGTGATGAGTGGCGAGCGACTTGACGTTGACGGGGAACCACGCGGGCAGCGAGACGAGCGCCGGCAGGTAGGGGGTGGGTCGTTCGAGGGTGATGACGACGGTGCGTGCATCCGGTGCGGCGAGGCCGAGCGCGGCGGGGTCGGTCAGTTTGCCGCCGTTGTAAGCCTCGGCATGCTTGATGGCGTGGAGATACCAGGCGTTGTCGGCGGCGAGGGCGGGGTTGAGCGCGCGGCGCCAGGACTGGATGAAGTCGTCGGCGGTGAGCGGGTCGCCATTGGACCATTGCAGGCCGGCACGCAGGTGGAAGGTCCAGATCACGCCATCGGGTGACGACTCCCAGGATTCGGCGCAAGCGGGCAGGGGCTGCGTCGTGCGCTCGTCGAGCAGGGTGAGGCCCTCGAAGAGGGTGTTGACGATGATCTGGTCGCTGAGGATGGCGGCGAGGTGCGGATCGAGCGAGCCCGGCTCGGCGCCGTTGCCCACCAGCAGGGTCCGGGTGCGGATGCCCTCCTCGACGGGAGTCTCGCGTCTGGCGCAACCGGTTGTCCAGAAGACGGAGGACAGAAGACAGAGGACAGACAGTCCGAGCGGCCGAAAACACTGGGCGGCATGACGCATGAGAGGTCCAAGGATGCACGCGTCCTCTGGAGAGGCAAGGTGGGTGCGAAGTTTTTGGTGCAAAAAGCCTAAGGAGGCGCAACTTGGTGCGTTGAAGGAGGCGGGTGACGTGAACACCGGACAACACAATCCGTCGGGAACCGATGAAAGCACCGCCTTCGTCTCACACGCTGTCGAGCGCCATCAGGCGCCGCTGCTCCGTTACGCCACCCGCCTGCTCGGCGGCGACACCGACCGCGCGCGCGACGTCGTGCAGGACACCTTCGTGCGGCTCATGGCCCAGCTGCCGGCGCAGGTGGACGGGCACGTGGCCGAGTGGCTCTATACCGTGTGCCGGCACCGCACGCTCGACGTGCTGCGGAAGGAGGGGCGCATGAAACATTTCGAGGAAGGCCAGGCCGAGCGTCTGTCCGTCGCCGAGCCTCCGCCTGGCCGCCGGATGGAGCGCGAGGAAACGCAGGCCGCGGTGCTCCGCTTGATCGGAAGCCTGCCGCCGAACCAGCAGGAGGTCATCCGCCTGAAGTTCCAGAGCGGATTCAGCTACAAGGAAATCAGCCGCATCACGTCGCTCTCCGTCAGCAACGTGGGTTTCCTCATCCACACGGCGGTAAGCCGGCTCCGGCGCGAGATGACCGCGCTGCCGGAATAAGAGACCAGAGACGAGAGACCAGAGACCAAGGAAAGAACATGAACGAACACACCATTTCACCCGACGATCCCAGACTCACCGCCTACGCGCTCAACGAGATGGAGCCGGACGAGCGGACGGAGTTCGAGCAACTGCTGCGCGGCGATACCGCGGCGCAAAAGATCGTGGAAAGCATCACTGCGACCACCGCGACCCTGAGCCGGTCGCTGGCGCAGGAGGAACTGCCGGACGCACCGTCGCTGGCCGCCGCCGCGATCATCCCGGGCGGCGAGCTGCGCAAGCTGGACGGCGGACCGCTGCGATCGGCGGAGGATCCCTATCCGAAGGCGCGCCCGTTCCCGTATTTCTGGGTCAGCGGCCTGGCGGCGGCGTGTTTCACGCTGGGCTTTGCCATCTGGCAGTTGAACTACAAGGCGCCGGAGGCGAGGCACTACACGGAGATCGACCTCAACGACATCGTGCCGGCGCAGCCTGTGCCGTCCGCCGGCGACAAGGACGATGCGCGGCTCATCGCCATCGGCCAGGCGGCGGAGGAAGAGCGGGCGAAGCTGCGGCAACAAAGGACGGCGGCAGGAGGCGTCGCCGTGCAACTGCCGGTGGTGAAGACGGACGCACCGGCTGCCACGATCAGCCTCCCTCCCGATGCCACCGCACTCGCCGCGCGGTCCTTCGGCAATGAGACGGTGGTCTCCGGGATTTCCCCGGCTGCTCGACCGCTGGACCTGTCGTCCATCTCGGCCGAAACCGCGCCATCGCAGGGAAAGGGATCCGTGGCAGTCACCTTGGATGCCGGGCAGATCCACTTCGGCGACGCAGTGAAGCCCGAAACACCGGCGACTGGCAGCCATCTCGGCAGCGTTGCGGCCGGAGAAACCATCAGGCTGGAGGCGTTCACCGTCTCCGCGGATACGCGGGCCCGGGGCAACCGCGCCGCGGCCAAGGCACCGGCTCCAGCGGTGATCGGCGGTGGCGCGGCGGGCGCGGTAATCGGCGGTGCCATCGGATCGATCCAGGAAGCGGGGAAGCGTCGCGCGATGAATGGAGAAAGCGACGCATTGTTCCGTCCCGCGGACCGGGAATTCAACACCGAGGCCTACGACCGGGTCACGGACAATCCGTTCAACGCCGTGGCGCAGAACCCGCTCTCGACCTTCTCGATCGACGTGGACACGGCGAGCTACGCGAACCTGCGGCGCTTCATCCAGGGCGGCAGCCGTCCGCCGCGCGATGCCGTGCGGATCGAGGAGCTGGTGAACTATTTCCCCTACGACTACGCCGCGCCCGAGGCGAAGGAGGTGCCGTTCGCGACCTCGATGGAGGTGGCATCCGCGCCGTGGAAGCCGGAGCACCGGCTGGCGCGGATCGGCCTGAAAGGGCGCGAGGTGCCGCTGGGCGAACGCGGCGCGGCCAATCTGGTGTTCCTCCTCGACGTGTCGGGCTCGATGAACGAACCGAACAAGCTGCCGCTGGTCCGGGAATCCATGCAGATGCTGGTGGACAAGCTGCGCGACGATGACCGGGTGGCCATCGCGGTCTATGCGGGCGCGTCGGGCCTCGCGCTGCCCTCGACCGTTGCGAAGGACAAGGCCGCGCTCAAGGAGGCGATCGACGCCTTGCGGGCCGGCGGCTCGACCAACGGCGCCATGGGCATCCAGCTCGCCTACGACATCGCCAAGGCGAACTTCATCCCCGGCGGCATCAACCGCGTGGTCCTGTGCACCGACGGCGACTTCAACGTCGGGGTGACCAACCGCGGCGACCTGGAGCGGCTGATCGAGGAGAAGGCCGGGACGGGCGTGTTCCTGACGGTGCTCGGCTTCGGCATGGGCAACTACAAGGACAGCACGCTCGAGAAGCTGGCCGACAAGGGCAACGGCAACTACGGCTACGTGGACACCCGGCGCGAGGCGCAGAAGCTGCTGGTCGAGCAGGCCGGCGGCACGCTGGTGACCATCGCCAAGGACGTGAAGATCCAGGTGGAGTTCAACCCCGCGCAGGTGCAGGCCTACCGGCTCATCGGCTACGAGAACCGGATGCTGCGGAAGGAGGACTTCAACAACGACAAGATCGACGCCGGCGAGATCGGCTCCGGCCACACCGTGACGGCGCTCTACGAGGTCGTGCCCGTGGGCGTGGAATGGCAGCAGGAGTCCACGGTGGATCCGCTCAAATATCAGAAGACAGAAGGCCGAGGACGGAAGACAGACGGCTCGGGCGAGCTGCTGACCCTGAAGCTGCGCTACAAGGCGCCGGACGGCGACGCGAGCCGGCTGCTGGAGTTCCCGCTGCGCGATTCGGGAGCCAAGTTCGCGGCGGCCTCGGCGGACTTCAAGTTCGCGGCGGCGGTGGCGGCGTTCGGCATGATCCTGCGCGACTCGCCGCACAAGGGCGGCGCCACGCTGGCGGACGTCACCGACTGGGCCACCGCGGGCACCGGCCGGGACGCCGGCGGCTACCGCAGCGAGTTCCTCGGGCTGGTGAAGCTGTCCGAGGCTCTGGTGCGCTAGAAATGCAGAAGGCCGGTCGCGGGACCGGCCTTCGACAAGCGAATGAGACGCGAAGCGGGGGCTTACCTCTTCTCCGGCTCCTTGGCCTTTTCGTCGTCAGACTTCTTGTCGCCGCAACAGCATTTGCCGGAATCGCAGGCTTTGCAGTCGGCGCAGGCGCAGCAGGCTTTCTTGTCGGTATCCTTCTTGTCGGTCTTGTCGCCCGCCTGGGCGGCGGCGGCGAGGAAGAGGGCGGTAATCGCAGTGAGGAGACGGAGGGTGTTTTTCATGGCAGGTAGTGCCCGGCAGGCAATCCGGCCGTCCGTAAACCTCAAGCGCAGAGTGGCGGCCTACTTGGCGGCCGGATCGTTCTGCATCACCCCGAAGATGTTGCCCTCGGTGTCGGTGGCATAGGCGAGCCAGCCGATGCCCTGGATGAGCATCTTGGGCACGCAGACCTTGCCGCCGGCCGAGGTGACCTTGGCGGTGTAGGCGTCCACGTTGTCCACCTCCATGGTGCAGACGAAGGCGACGACCGCCGGCTCGGGCTGCGGCTTCGGGCCGATGCGGGCATGCAGGCCGCCGTTGATGCCGGGCTTGCCCTCCTCGCCGGTGGTGACGAGCCAGTAGGGCATGGGTCCGTCCCATTTGCTGAAGATCCAGCCGAAGACGGACTCGTAGAACTTGATGGCGCGGGCGGGATCGTCCGCCTGGATCTCGAAATGGATGGGACGGGGCATGGCAGGGTGGGCTGAAGGGCTGAAGGATCGAAGGACTGAAAGGCTGAAACCGGCCTTTGTTGATCGGCCGGAGTGTGGTCCGACCGGATGACAACGCCAACTGCCAAGCGGCCAAAGCCGGATAATCGCCGACCGAAGCCCGCCTTGGTGCGGACGAGCGCCGATTGCGGCTTGCCGGCCCGCCGTCGCGGCCAATCCTCGCGGCATGGCGCTATTCGGTCCGTTTCCCACCCTCCGGCTCCAGCTTGCGCATGATCCGAGGTTCGCCGCCGCGCTCGCGTATGCGACCGACGTGCTCGATCCGCGCTCCGCCGCGAATGCGCGGCTGGCGGCGGTGAAGGCGGGCGAGACCGTGCGCATCGACCTGGCCGGCGGCGCGTTCGCGCTCGAGCAGGCATATCAGACGAAGCCGCGTCCGGAAGGGTTCTTCGAGTCGCACCGCAAATACATCGACCTGCAGCTCATCGCTGTGGGGGAGGAGCTGATGGAGGTGGAGGACATCGCGCGGCTGCTGGTCGGGCAGCCCTATGTCGAGGAGCGCGACCTGGTCAAATACGCCGACACCACGTCCGCCTCGGTGCTGCGGGTGCGCACCGGCGACGGGGCCGTGTTTTTCCAGGAGGACGGTCACATGCCGACATTGCAGCTCCACGGGCCCGTTCTTGTGCGCAAGAGCGTGGTGAAGATACCCGTGGGACTGTAGGTCGGGCTTTACGCCCGACGGGGTGTCGGGGATAAACCCCGACCCACAGCAACACACCGGATGAATTACCGCCACCATTACCACGCCGCCAACTACGCCGACGTGTTCAAGCACGCGCTGCTGCTGCTGCTCATGCGCGCGATGCAGCGCAAGGAGAAGGGATTCCTCTATCTCGACACCCATGCGGGGCGCGGCGGCTACGACCTGACGACCGCGCCGGTGCCGCCGGGAGGCCGCGAGCGCGAACCGGAATGGCCTGCGGGCATCGGCCGGCTGTGGGGACGGGACGATGTGCCGGGGGCAGCGGGCGAACTGGTGGCCTTGATCCGGCGGTTCAACGAACGGACCGGTGTCGCGGCGGGGGCGCTGCAGTCTTATCCGGGATCACCGTGGATAGCGCGGCTGCTCGCGCGGCCGCAGGACCGGCTGGCGCTGTGCGAGCTGCGCGAGGACGATGCGGAGGCGCTCGGGCACGAGTTTCGCGGCGAGCCGCGCGTGTCGGTCCACAAGATGGACGGCTACACGGCGCTGAAGGCCATGCTGCCGCCGCCGGAGCGGCGCGCGCTGGCGCTGATCGATCCGCCGTTCGAGAGCAAGGGCGAGTTCGCCGACTTGCTCGCGGGCTTGCGGGGGGCGCTGCGGCGGCTGCCGGGCGGCACCTACGCGGTGTGGTATCCCATCACGGAGCGCGCGCGGGCGGACGAGTTCCACGAGTCCGTGCGTGAATTGGAAACGCCCGCGCTGGCGGCGGAGCTGAACATCGCGGGCGATGGCGCGCAGATCCGGATGAAGGGCTGCGGGCTCGCGGTGCTCAATCCACCGTGGCGAATCGAGGGCGAGATCGCCGCGATGCTGCCGGCGCTGAAGGATCTGCTGGCGGCCGACGCGGGCGCGTCGGCGCGGAGCGTTTGGCTGGTGCCGGGGGCGTGAGCGGGCTTACGGCCGGCGCGGAGCGGGCCGGTGCGTGGCGCGCGTCGCGGTGAAGGGCAGCGGGTCGAAGGCCACGCGCGGGTTGGGCAGCGCGGGCGCCTTGAACACGGGGCGGCCCCACAGCAGGTCGCGCAGCAGCCCCGGCTTGGCCGTCGCGGGCGCGGCCGGCTGCTTGGGGGCCGGGCGCTTGGCGGGGTTGTGGGGGAAGTGCGTCATGGTGCTGGGTTCGGGCGATGCGGGTCAGGCGATCGCGATGTTAACTAGAACCCAGCCGGGTGCAAAATGTTCCTGCAAAATTCAGGAAAACTGTTGTCCACATCCGGTCGCCCGGAATTGCAGCGGGGGACGCCGGCCCCACTCGCCATCCCGCGGAGGCGGAACGCGGAGGTGGGCCGGCGCCCCGGCTGCCAAAGTCAGGCCACGCGCCGGGATCGGGCGGCGACGGCGTGGTCCGCCGGTTTCTTCGGCACGGTCAGCACCAGCTCGCCGCCGGCAAGGGTGGCGTGCAGCGCCTCATAGTCGAAGCCGAGGCCGAGCCGCAGGCGCAACCGGTAGTCCTTTTGCGCGCTCTCGAGGTGCAGCGCCTGCCAGTTCACGCGCACGACATGCGCCTAGCGGGCGGTGACGACGAGATCGGGGCCGCGGCTGGCGATCTCCACGCCGGACGCGTCCACGCCGGGCACGAACACCGTGATTTTCAGCGCGTGCGGCAGATCCTGGCAGTCGTAATGCGGATGACGCATGGGCTGCCCGGACGCGGCGGCGGCGGGCTGGAGGCGGGTGGTGGACGGATGGATGAGCGCAGGCATGGGTGGATGCTCGTCGGTTTTTGAACCGGCGGGACTCCTGGGAGGGGGACGGATTACCGTTGGGTCGGAATCGTCAGGCCAGGCAGCCCGCGCGGATCAGTTTATCGACCCAGATGGACACGACCTGTCGCTGCTGGCGGCAAAGCATCATGCCGGCCTGCGTGGTCGCAGTGGCGGAATGTTTGAGAGCTTTGCTGGACGGAGCCATCGGGCAAGACCGGTCAAATTGCACAGCTTGTGCCAGCCGCCAAGTGATTTCTTGTCTATGACGTTCCGACGGGGATCGGGGTTGCCACCCGCAAGCCGCGCCGGAAACATGGCCGGACCGTGCGCAATGGTTCACGAATGCGTTTCCCCTGTGGGTCGTGGCCGGCGGCCTGCTGGCGCTGCACGAGCCGGCGTGGTTCATGTGGTTCAGCGGACCGTGGATCGTGTGGGGGCTGGCGGTCATCATGCTCGGGATGGGGGTGACGCTCACGGTGGAGGATTTCCGCCGGGTGCTGACGATGCCGAAGCCGGTCGCGCTGGGATTCTGCGCGCAATACACCGTCATGCCGCTGCTCGGCTGGGGCATCGGGCGGCTGCTGCAATTGGACACGCCGTTCGCCGTCGGGCTCATCCTCGTGTCGTGCTGCCCCGGGGGCACGGCGTCGAACGTGGTCACCTACCTCGCGCGGGCGAACGTGGCGCTGTCGGTCGTGATGACGGCGGCCTCGACCTTCGCCGCGGTGTTCATGACGCCGCTGCTGACCTCGTAGCTGGCGGGCACGCTGTTGCAGGTTGATGCCTGGGGCCTGCTGTGGAGCACGTTCCAGGTGGTGATCGTCCCGGTCGCGGCGGGGGTGGTCATCAACCGCTGGTTTCCGCGTGTGGTGCAGACCGTGCTGCCAGTCGCGCCGCTGGTGTCGGTGCTGACCATCGCGCTGATCTGCGCCAGCATCATCGGGGCGAGCGCCGGGGCGGTGAAAAGCAGCGCGCTGCGCCTGCTGTCGGCGGTGTTCCTGCTCCACGCGGGCGGCTTCGCGCTCGGTTACACTCTGGTGCGGCTGTTCGGCTATGAAAAAGCCATCGCGCGCACGGTGTCCATCGAGGTGGGGATGCAAAACTCCGGCCTCGGCGTCGTGCTGGCGCGGAAGCATTTTCCCGACCCGCTCACCGCGGTGCCGTGCGCCATCTCGGCGGTGTTCCATTCCGTCATCGGCAGCATCCTCGCCGGCTGGTGGCGGCTGAAGAAGTAGGATTGCTCCGCGGCGTCGGCAGGACAGCATCCACAGGATGAAGCCGATGACGGATGCAAGGACCACGGTGGCGGAGTTGCGGGAGCGGGTGCTGGCCTTCGCGCGGGAGCGCGACTGGGAGCAGTTCCACTCGCCGAAGAACCTCAGCATGGCGCTGGCCGCGGAGGCCGGCGAGCTGATGGAGCATTTCCTCTGGGCGGAGTCAAAGGCCTCGAACGACGTCGCGCGCGATGCGAAGAGACGTCCGAAGATCGAGGAGGAGGTCGCCGACGTGGTGATCTACGCGCTGGAATTCGCCAACATCGCCGGGATCGACCTCGCGGCTGCCATCGAGCGCAAGCTGGCGGCCAACGCGAAGAAATATCCCGTCGAGAAGGCCCGCGGCCGGGCGGACAAATACACCGAGCTCTGAAGGCCTGCCGGTTTATTTCCTTGTGTAGCGGCGCTCTATGAGCGCCGTCCGGCGGTCACAGACCGCCGCTACAAACTTTAGCCGGCGGGGATGCGCGGGCCGGAATGGCAGGCGCAGCCGGGGCTGCACGGAGCGGGTGGCGGAGTGGTGGCGGACGACTTCTCCACGCCGACGCCCATCAGGCCGAAGCGCCGCTGATGACGCGCCGCACCGGCTCGCCGGTGTCGGGATGCCGGGTCAGCGGGTCGTCCTTCATGCTCTGCACGACATCGAAACGCCGGGATGCTTCGCCGGCGGTGGGGACGGTTTCATAGACGTAGGTGGCCATCGGGGCGGAAAGTGAAGGTGTGGCGCGCCAGAAATCAAGCCGGAGGGACATGCCAGCCGGTGCGGAGTTCTTCAGGTCTTTTGCCTTCGGCACGGAGGGTGCGGAGAGCGAGGGCGTCATGGCGCTTGGCGAGCCGGACGCCGTGCTCGTCGTTGACGAGAGGACAATGGAAAAATTCCGGAACCGGACGGAACAGGGCGCGGAAGAGCAACAATTGCCGGAAGGTGGACATGATGAGGTCGGCGCCGCGGACGACCTCGGTGATGCCCATCAGCGCGTCGTCCGCCACGCAGGCGAGCTGGTAGCTCGGCACGTCGTCCTTCCGCCACACCAAGAAGTCGCCGAAGTCCGTGCCGGCCACGGCGCGCTGCGGACCACAGCCGCCGTCCTCGAATGCGACCGGTTCGCCGTCGGGCACCCGGAAGCGCCAGTTCACGCCGGCGCGCGGCAGCGCGGAGCGGCGCTCGCGCTCTGCGTCGTCGAGATTTTCCGGCCGGCAGGTGCCGGGATAGAGCGGCTCGTCGTTGGTCTCGTGCGGTGCGCCTGCGGCGCGGAGTGCGCCGCTTTCATGCGGTGCGCCCGCGGCAGCCTGCACGTCCTTGCGCGAGCAGGTGCAGGGGTAGATGGCGCCGGCCTCCTTCAGTTCGTCGAAGATACCGGCGTAATCATCCAGCCGCCGGCTCTGATCGTAGGGGAAAAGGCGCCCGCCGACGTCCGGGCCCTCGTCCCAAGCGAAGCCGAACCATTTCAGATCCTCGAACATGCCGGCGACGAATTCCGGCCGACAGCGGGCGGCGTCGAGGTCGTCATTGCGCAGGATGAGCATGCCGCCCGCGGCACGGGCGCGCTGCTGGGCGGTCCAGAAGGTCTTCGCGTGGCCGAGGTGGAGCCAGCCCGTCGGGGAGGGGGCCAACCGGCCGCGGTAACTGGAGGTGTGACTGACCACAGATGGACACAGATGGCCGCGCGAGGAAGAGGCAACTCAGGGATTTTGTGATTTCATCCGGGTCCATCCGTGTTCATCTGTGGTTCCAAAATGAAATCCCTGTGCGTCTATTGCGCGTCGAGCGACCGGCTGGAGCCGAAGTATGCGGAGGCCGCCATGCGGGTCGGCGCGGAAATCGGCCGGCGCGGCTGGACGCTCGTGTATGGCGGCGGGAAGACCGGCCTGATGGGCGCGGTGGCGCGCGGCGCCAAGGGAGCGGGCGGCACGGTGGTGGGGGTCATCCCGGAGTTCATGAAGGCGAAGGAGCTGGCCTTCGACGAGGCGGACGAGCTGATCACCGTCCTCACGATGCGCGAGCGCAAGATGCTGATGGAGACGCGCGCCGACGCCTTCCTCGCGCTGCCCGGCGGCTGGGGCACGCTGGAGGAGATCATGGAGATCCTCACGCTCAAGCAGGTGGACGTGCTCCACAAGCCGGTGGTCCTCTTCAACCAGGACGGTTACTACGACGAGCTGCTGGCGTTTTTCGACCGGATCATCCGGGAAAACTTCATGCGCGAGAGCATCCGGGCGCAGTTCGCCGTGGCGCGGAGCGTGGAGGAGATTTTCACCGTGCTCGAGAACTGGCGGCACGAGCCGGTGGAGTCGAAGTGGTGGTTCAAGACGAATTAGCGCTGAACCTAAAATCCGCAGTTGGAACTTACAGAAGGCAACGAAGAGAACGAAGAACAGCAGAGTTACGGCGAGAAATCGCGCCGAATTTCCTTCACCTCCCGGGTAAATCGGCTCCCTGGCAAGAATTTCAATCAACCGGCTGATTCAGCGTCCTTTGTTTCCTTCGTTATCTTCTGTGAACTGCGTCTTGTAGGCTGAAAGGCCTCCGGCGCGCACGGCGGCCGTAAGGGAAAACCCGCTCTCTTGAGTCTTGGGAACAGACGGCCATCCGGCAGACTGGGGTGCGGATGAGCGCCGGACCATCCAATGCCCGCACGTCACATGCAGGCCTCCGCGCGATTTCCGGTCGCACGGCCCCGGCCTGCCCAAGCCATCCCTCCCCATGCATCACGGAAAAGTCTCCCCCGACATCGCCCAAGGTTTGCTCGCGCTGAGAAAGCGCATCGACGCCGCCAAGATCCCGCCGTCCAAGCTGGATGAAACCATCAACTTCGCGGTGTGGAACATCCGCGAGTTCGGCAAGAAGCGCCGCACGCAGGCCGCCATCCACTACATCGCCGAGATCCTCGGGCAGTTCGACCTGGTCGCCATCGTCGAGCTGCGCAACGACCTGACCGACCTCGGGCGGGTGCTGCCGATCCTCGGGCCGAGCTGGGACGTGGTCTACTCCGACTGGAGCGACGATGCCGGCGGCAACAAGGAGCGCACGGCGTTCCTTTTCGACGGCCGGGCGGTGACGTTCAACGGCCTCGCGGCCGAGCTGGAGCCGCCCAGGAAGAAGAAGGGCACCGAGTATCTCGCCACCCAGTCGTTCTGGCGCGCGCCCTACATGTGCTCGTTCCGCGCCGGCAATTTCGACTTCATCGCCATCGCCACTCACACGCGCTGGGGCAGCAGCATCGAGGGCCGGCAGGCCGAGCTGCAGTTGCTGGCCAACTGGATCGACGAGCGCTTCAAGAGCAAATACGTCGAGGACCACGACCTGATCGTGCTGGGCGACTTCAACGTGCCCAAGATGGGCGACAGCCTGTTCAAGGCGCTGACGAGCCGCGGCCTGCAGGTGCCGGACTCGCTCGTGAGCCTGAAGGCGGGCGACGCGGTCCTCGGCGGCTCCAACCTCGGCAAGAACGCCCGCTACGACCAGATCCTCCACCGGCCGACGCTGAAAAAGCGCTTCACCAACTCCGGCGGCACGGTGGATTTCTTCGGCAGCGACGCGAAGATCAAGGAGCTGTTCCCGAAGAACAGCTACAAGCGCGAGGAGTTCACCTACCAGCTCTCCGACCACCTGCCGCTCTGGGTGCAGATCAAGACGGACATCGACGGCGAACGGCTCAACCAGATCGTGCAGAACCGCAAGCAGTAGGCCCCGGAACCAAGCCGGGGCCATGTGTTCAAGGGTGGAGCGCGGTCCCGCCATCGCGGGAACGCGCGCGGAACCCGTCCTACAAGGCCGGGTTCCACCACTTGGGGCGGGCCACGCAGAGGCATTTGGCGCTGCGACCGCATGAGTCCGGCCAATACCAGGCGCCGATAGCATCCGGATTTTGCAGGGCGGCCGCCCTGGTCGCCTCTGGCGCCGCCGCAGGCGGGTAAACTTGCGGCAGGCCATGGCCCGGCGGCAAGCGCCGGCCCTACGGTCAAAAACAAAGGAAGTTGGCATAAGCCTCGCGCGATCTGTGCCGATACGGGGAATGTTTTCTCCCGCCAACCCCATGGCCGCGTTCGACCCTGTCCTGTTCCGCCAGCTTCCGGTGATCCAGAGGATCGTCGCGGACGAGACGTGGCTGGAAGCGGAGCGCCGCGGCTGCCCCCGTGTCGCCGGACGACCCGGAAGTGAGGGAGCACGTGTGCGACATCGTGCGGCGGGTCGGCGCGAAGCTGCGGGAAAAGATGCTGGGCGAGATGGCCGGCGCCCCGCGGAAGCTGCCGCCGGGGGACGATCAAAAAACGCACGCGGCATAGGCGCGCGGGCGGTTCAAAGCGCGTTGAGGGCAACGCGCTCCACCTGAAAGTGGCGGGATCAGCGATCCCGCCCTGCAAATCAACGCATCCGGGCGAAGGTGTTCTGGAGGAGCGCGAGGTCGGACGCGTTTTTCGTCTTCTCGCGGGTCTTGGCGATGAGGTTCTGCTCGAGCTGGTTCTTGGTCGGGCGCTTGATCTCGTAGAAGACGCCGAATTTGCCGGGCCAGGGCTCGAGGGCGAGCTTGAGCGCGGCGACCTCGTCGGTAGGGTCGTGCCGGGCGGCGTCATCGGGAGAGCCGTCGTTCTTTTTAAGCTCGATCATCTGCCACTTGCCGCCCTTGCGGGGGTTGGCGCCGTCGAAGGCGCCCTCGTAGAACTCGACGCACTCGGAAAGGATCTCGACGACGGAGAAGCCGGGGTGCTGCGCGGCGCGGAGCATCATCTCGGTCATGTGCGCGACCTGAGTGGCGTGGCTGCGGGCGACGAAGGTGGCGCCGGAGTTGAGCAGCGTGCGCATCGGGTTGATGGGCTGGTCGAACGAGCCGGTCGGGTCGGTCTTGGACTTGAAGCCGATGGGCGAGGTCGGCGAGGTCTGCTTTTTCGTCAGGCCATAGACGGAGTTGTCCATGATGACGTAGGTCAGGTTGGGGTTCTTGCGGGCGGTGTGGACGAGGTGGTTGCCGCCGATGGAGAAGCCGTCGCCGTCGCCGCCGAAGACGAACACGTGCAGGTCGTCGCGGCCGAGGCTGATGCCGGCGGCGAAGGGCAGGGCCCGGCCGTGAATGTAGTGGCCGCCGTGGGTGTTGACGAAGTAGGGGAAGCGCGAGGAGCAGCCGATGCCGGCGAAGGTGACGATGTTCTCCTGCGGGAGGTTGAGCTTCTCGAGAACCTTGTAGAAGGAGGCGAGGACGGCGAAGTCGCCGCAGCCGGGACACCAGGTCGGGTGGTCGGCGGTGAGGACCTTCTTGGTGAGCGGGGCACGGTCGGCACCGCCGACCGGGGCGACGGCGGCGGGGACGGCGGGAGCGGTGGGGGCGGCAACACTTGAGGCTGAGGACATGGGGTCTTCTAGGTTGAGTCAGTGATTGTTGATATCAGGCCCGCCTTCGCCCGATGGGCTTCGGCGGGTTCGTCCTCAGCTTCGCTGAGGCGAAGCGGAAGCGGACATGGGCGGGACAGAGTGAAAGTGAGAGTGAGAAGGGGAAGGATCAGCGGTGCGCGAAGGGCGCGGTGGTGACGGTAGCCGACGCGGCGTGGGAGGCGGCGGCGAGGGAGCTTTCGTTCTTCACGCCGATGGTGGTGTCGACCGGCCGGTTGAGGTAGTGGGCGACACCCTCGACAATCTCGCGGACCTTGAAGGTGAGGCCGTCGGTCTTGGTGATGCTCTTGATGCGGGGGTTGGCGTAGCGCGCACGCAGGAGCGTGGCGAGCTGCCCGTAGCCGTAGAGGCCCTCGTCGTTGATTTCGACGACGAACACGTGCTTGTAACGCGCGAAGACGTCATCAAGGCCGTTCTGCAACGGGTGCAGGTTGCGAAGGTGGAGCTGGGCGGCCTTGACGCCGGTCTTCTGAAGCCGGCCGACGGCTTCGCGGACCGGACCCCAGGTGCAGCCCCAGCCGACGAGCAGCACGTCGCCGGAGGAATCGCCGAAGGTTTCGGGCGCCGGGAGTTCGGCCGCGAGCTGCTTGAGTTTCTCGCGGCGCTTGACGGTCATCTTCGCGTGGAGCACGGGGCTGCCGGTCGGGTGGCCCATCTCGTCATGCTCGAGGCCGGTGGCGGTGGGATATTTGCCGGAGGCGATGCGCGAACCGGGCGGGGCGTGGCGGGTGAGCGCGTCGAGCGGGTAGGGTTTGAAGTCGGCGGGACGCTCGGAGAGGTCGGGGCCGGGTTTGACGAGGAGGTTCGCGAGGTCGGGCTCGTCGAAGGCCTCGATGCGGGTGGCGAGCGCCTGGTCGGTAAGGATGATAACCGGCACGGAGTATTTCCTGGCGATGCGGCCGGCCTCGAGGGCGATGTAGAAGCAATCCTCGACGTTCTTGGGCGAGAGGACGACGCGCGGGGTGTCGCCGTGGCTGCCGTAGATGGCCTGGAGGAGGTCGGATTGCTCGACGTTGGTCGGCATGCCGGTGCTGGGGCCGCCGCGCTGGACGTTGATGACGATGAGCGGCATCTCGGACATGGTGGCCCAGCCGAGCGCCTCCATCTTGAGCGAGAGGCCGGGGCCGGAGCTGCCGGTGACGGCGAGGTGGCCGCCGTAGGCGAAGCCGAGCGCGGTGGAGATGGCGGCGATCTCGTCCTCGGCCTGCACGAAGATGCCGCCGTATTTCGGCAGCTCGGTGCGGAGCGTCTCCATGATGGAGGACCAGGGCGTGATGGGATAGCCGGCGCCATAGCGCACACCGGCGGCGAGGAGGCCGTAGGCGAGGGTCGAGTTGCCGTCGGACGTGATCTGCGGGCGGCCGCCGGGCCGGGCGGAGACTTTCTCCAGCGAGTAGAAGCAATCCTTGAAGTTGCCCGCCGGGTAGGCGTAGCCGGCGTCGAAGGCCAGCATGGCGTTGCGGACGATGCCCTCGGACTTGCCGCCGAAGCGCTCCTTGATGAGCTGCTGGAGCTTGGGCACGTCGAGGTCGAAGAGGCGCGCGAGGAGGCCGAGCACGTAGATGTTCTTGCCCTTTTCCTTGGTCGAGCCGCCGAGGGCCTCGATGGTGCCGCTGGTGATCGGCACGCCGAGCGGAGTGTGGCCCTTCTTCTCCGGGTCGGGTTTGACGTGGTCGGTGTCGTAGATGAGCAGGCCGCCGGGACGAAGGGAGGAGAGATGGCTTTGGTAGCTGTGCTGGTAAAAGGCCACGAGGACATCGGCGCGGTCGCCGGCGGAAAGGATTTCGCCCGAGCCCATGCGGACCTGGAAGATGGACGGGCCGCCCGAGATGGTGGACGGGATCGTCATGTAGGTCATCACGTCCTGATCGGAGCGGCCGGCGAGGCGGGCGAGGAAACCGCCGACAGCCTGGATGCCGTCTTGGGAGTCGCCGGCGAGCCGGATGACTACATCTTGCACTGTGGTGGCGGTGGCGGCGGATGCTTTGCCGTCGTTACCACCCGGGGTCGGGGTAACAGGACTGACCATAAGGGAGGTGAAAGATGTCATCGGAAAGTCCCGCCGTCGAGTGCCGGATGGGGTGGCCGGGGGACTCTAGTGAAGGAACTAATGCGCAGCACCGGGTTCATCAGCGGGTCTTTCATAAAACACGTATTGAGGCGCTCATCCGGCGGGTGGACAGGCAGATGCCAAATCAAGGCACGGCGCCACGCGAGGGATGGCGACGATCAACAGGCGCCAAAAAAGCAAAGCCCCGGTGGCTTGCCGGGGCCGCGAGGAGCAGAAATCGAGAAGACGAACTCAGCCGCCGAAATGGCTGCTGAGGTTGGCGGCGAGCAGCGTGCCGGGCTTGGCTCCCGCCCGGGCCAGGCGCAGGTGCGCCGCGTGGTTGTCGCGCCGGCCCGGCCACGAGGAGGCGAGGGCGAGCGCGAACTCGATTTCCGGATCGCCCTGGCGCATTTCGCCGGCCTTGGCCACCAACGCGTAGCCATCGACGCCCAGGTCCAGGTTTGCGTGGCGGAGCGTTTCGACGAAGAAGCCGGCATCGAAGAGGGCGAGGGCGCGGCCGGGTTCCGGCGTGTCCTTGATGCGGGCGCGCAGTTGCTCGAAGAGCGACGTGGCGGTGGCGCGGTCCGCGGCGGTGTAGGTGTTCTTGCTCCAGTTGCGCATTCCGGCGGTCGCGTAGATGGCCGCGCGCCGGAGGGTCTCCATGCGCGCGAGCACGGGCGCGTCGGGGGTGAGCAGCGCGAGCGTGTCGCGGGTCAGGTTCGTGCGATCGTAATGACGGCTGACGCCATGCCAGTCGGGGCCGGCGGGCAGGGACTTGGCGTTGCCGATGTCGTAGGGATGGCAGATGAGCGGCGTGCCGGCGCGGGCGGCGGGTGGAAACAGGAGCGTGACGGCGAGCGCCAGCAAGGTGACGCGAAGGGAGGGGGAAGCGGCATTCATGATGATTCGTGGGTCATCGGTAAGATGCCGGCCACGGACGAACGGTTGGCACCGAGGTCACTTATTGAGGATTACTCAAAGTAGTTACGGATGCACAGGTAGCGCGGTGCTTCAGCCCGCGCCGTTTCCCTCGCGAGTGCGGGCTGAAGCACCGCACTACATCACGGCTTGTCGTCACT
>Ga0187894_10001892_pt1 | contig 26061 bp, 20 predicted proteins | sample GBC1701081metaG_FD_136650 | JGI IMG/M metagenome (GOLD analysis project Ga0187894, IMG submission 136650) | White microbial mat communities from a lava cave in the Kipuka Kanohina Cave System on the Island of Hawaii, USA - GBC170108-1 metaG ... | reverse complement strand
TGGGAAGGCAGTCAGGTGATCGCCGAGTATGACAGCGCGACCAGCAGCTTGCTGGCGGAGATGGTCTACTCCGGCTCTCGAATGATCGCCCGATTTACGAGTAGCACGACAAGATATTATCTGAGCGATAAAGCCAGTGTTCGGCTTGTCCTTGACACCTCCGGCAACATAGTCGGCAGACAGGCGCATCTGCCATTTGGCGAAGAGTTGGGAGTGAGCGGCACACCGGACAAACACCGCTTTACGAGTTACGAACAGGACGCGGAGACGGGAACGAACTATGCGGTAAATCGGTTTGATAATCAAAGTGTCGGCAGATTCACGGCGGTAGATATGAAGGCGACGAGCGCCAGAAAAGCGAACCCGCAGAGTTGGAACCGCTACAGTTACACGGCAAATGATCCGGTGAATATGAAAGACCCGTGGGGCTTGGACTTTTTCGATTCCAATCCGTTCGATCTTGTTCCTTGTGACCCCTTCGGACCAGATGTGATTATTGATGGCTTTGCGATTATCCCGAAAGAAATCTATTGCTACAACTTCCCCATTCCTACTCCATCTGCACCCTCTCAGCCTGTTAGATCATGTGATATACAGTTTGGTTTTTCAGGTCCACCTTTAGGTAGTACGTTCGGGATTTATGATAGGAATCTTAGTCGGGCGACCCAAGTAAATCCGTATTCTCAAAACTTGGGCAAGGGGAAGAGCAGTGATGGTTATTTGATAGTGCATCACTTTTTCTGTAAAGATGTAGCTAAGTCCTTTGCAATCAATGAGGGACTGGCGAATTTACAGAAAGTTCGGCACCCTGTCCATATCGTTTGCGCTACAGGGATGGTGCGCGGCGGGTTGTTTGATGAGCGAAGGAAGGTAGAGCCAAAAAAGAGAACGGCTTGCATAGCCGTTCCCGTTATCTTTGATAAGTGATTGCGAATGTCGAATTAAGCCGACAGTTTATTGACGTTGCTGGTCAGGCGCGATTTGTAGCGGGCGGCGGCGTTGTGGTGCAAGACGCCTTTCTGAATCGCTTTATCAATAACGGAAACGGTTTCCGGGAGCAGCGTCTGTGCTTCTTGAACATTACCGGCGGCAAACGCAGAGCGCATTTTCTTTATTTGAGTGCGAAGTTGAGCGCGACTGTTGCTGTTGACTTCATTCTTCCGCGTTGTCTGTCGCATACGCTTGATTGCCGATTTATGATTTGCCATGCTCTAAAATTCTCCTATCCTACAGTTTACAAATTTAATCATTAAAGAAACCGATAGAATAATCGTCTGAGAAGATGGCTGTCAAGTGCTTTTCAGGTAGCGTAAACTGTCAGTTTGCGGTGTTTCACTTCAGACCACTTGAAGGAACCGGACTGCCATCGTCAGGCTGTCGTTATCCTGATGCGCTCGCCTCACCAAAACGCAACCTGACAGTTTACGCTACGGTTATGATTGACGCGCCATTGCCGATTCGTCAAAATATCTAGGCTATGCCAAAGACCGACTTACAAGGTGATGAACTGACCGCAACGAAGAGTGAGGAGAAGATCAAAAAACCGCCTCTCTATAAGGTCGTTCTTCATAACGACGACTATACGACGATGGAATTTGTCGTCTATGTCCTCGTAACCGTTTTTCATCAACCGGAAGATGACGCTTTCCGCATTATGCTGAAAGTTCATAATGAAGGCGTTGGCATTGCCGGTGTGTATACTTACGAGATAGCGGAAACCAAAGCGCAGAAGACCGTCGAGTTGGCGCGAGAGCATGAATATCCGCTTTTATGTACCGTTGAGGAAGAATAACCGAAGATGCTAACAAAAGAATTACAACTCACATTGAATCGCGCTTTTGATGAAGCCATCAATCGTCGTCACGAATATATCACTCTGGAACATCTCTTATTTGCCCTGTTGCACGAACAGACTGCCAGCAATGTCCTACGGCACTGCGGCGGCAATGTCGAGGCGTTGAAACTGGAAGTGGAGAAGTTTCTTGACGACAGGCTTCACCAACTGCCCGAAGATGTTGCCAATGACAATATCCCGGAACAGACCTATGCCCTGCAACGCACCCTGCAACGGGCGGTGATGCAGGCGCAAGCCTCCAGTCAGAAACAGGTGGACGGCGGCAATGTTCTCGCTTCGCTGTTTATGGAAGATGATTCTAATGCCCGATTTATTTTGGAAAAACAGGGAATTACGCGGCTCGATGTGCTGAACTATATTTCGCACGGCATCTCGAAACTGGCGCTGACGCCGCGCCCGGAGCCGAATTTTAATCCCGGCGAAGAAGACGAAGCGCCGCCGATTACCGACCCGCTTGCGGCGTTCACTTCAAACCTAATCGAACGCGCCAAAAAAGGCGGCATTGACCCGCTCATCGGGCGCACCAAAGAGCTAGAGCGTACCATTCAGGTACTTTGCCGGCGGCGCAAAAACAATCCGATTTATGTAGGTGATCCCGGCGTTGGTAAAACGGCGATTGCTGAAGGGTTGGCGCGGAAAATTCAAAAGGATGATACTCCCGAAGTCCTCAAAGGTGTTGAAGTCTACGCCCTCGATATGGGCGCTTTGCTCGCCGGAACCAAGTATCGCGGCGAATTTGAGCAACGCTTAAAAGCGGTCATTGAAGAATTGAAGAAACGCAAAGGCTCGATTCTGGTGATTGATGAAATTCATACCATCGTCGGCGCGGGCGCGGTCAGTGGCGGCTCTATGGATGCCTCAAACATCCTCAAACCGGCGCTTGCCGCAGGCGAAATTCGCTGCATTGGTTCAACCACTTACCCGGAATATAAAGCCGCGTTTGAGCGCGATAAGGCACTGGCGCGACGCTTTCAGAAGATTGAAATTGGTGAAGCGACCATTGAAGACACGATTAAAATTCTTGATGGCTTGAAGAGTTATTACGAAGAGCATCACGAAATCCGCTACAGCGAAGAGGCAATCAAAGCGGCGGCGGAGTTGGCGGCAAAGCATATCAACGACCGCTTTCTACCGGATAAAGCGATTGATGTGATTGACGAAGCAGGCGCGGCAGTAAAACTGCTGCCAAAGAACGAACGCCCGCAGACCATCGAAGCGAAAGATATTGAAACGGTTGTCGCTCGCATGGCAAAGATTCCGCCGCAGTCTGTTTCAGTTTCTGAAAAAGACCGTTTGAAGAATCTCGAAGGCGAATTGCAGAAGGTTATCTATGGGCAGGATCACGCCATTGCACAGCTTGTTAAAACGATTAAGCTGTCGCGTTCCGGCTTGGGCAGCCCGATGAAGCCGGTCGGCTCGTTCCTCTTTTCGGGACCCACAGGCGTTGGCAAGACGGAACTTTCCAAACAACTGGCGCACACGCTCGGCATTGAATTTCTGCGCTTCGATATGAGCGAGTACATGGAGAAGCACACGGTTTCGCGTTTGATCGGCGCTCCTCCGGGATATGTCGGCTTCGATCAGGGTGGTCTGCTCACCGATGCCATCAATCGCACGCCGCACTCGGTTCTGGTGTTGGATGAGATAGAAAAAGCGCACCCGGACGTTTTCAATATTCTGTTGCAGGTGATGGATCACGCCACGCTGACGGATAACAACGGCAAGAAAGCCGATTTCCGCAATGTCATTCTGATAATGACGACGAATGCCGGCGGGCGTGAAATCAGCAATGACGCTATCGGCTTCCGGCAAGGCAGCGGCGGCAGTCGCGGTAAAGGGGTGATTGAACGCACCTTCAGCCCGGAATTTCGCAACCGGCTGGACGGCTGGATTGCCTTTGATACGCTGGCATTTGAAGCGGTCGAAAAGGTGGTGGATAAATTCATCAGAGAAGTACGCGCTCAGGTTGTCGAAAAGAATGTTGAAATCGAGATGACCGAAGCGGCGCGGGCGTGGTTTGCGCGTAACGGCTACGATAAGATGTTCGGCGCACGTCCGATGGGGCGACTTGTCCAATCAAAGGTCAAAGAGCCGTTGGCAGAGGAAATCCTTTTCGGCAAATTACAGGACGGCGGCAAATTGCTGCTTGACGAAAAAGACGGCGAACTCGATTTGCAGTTTGTTGGCAACTAAGGGGTGGTTTTGATGAAACGGCGAGCCATCAATACATTGAGCCATGAAGAGCTTGAACGAATGCCTACAAAAGCTCTTCTTGGTCGGCTGAAAAGGCTTCATCAATGCGAAGAGTCATTGAAATCGTCAGATTCACAAGAAGAATTAAGTCATTTAGGCGGCGTGATTCGTTTCAAAGATACCTGTGAATGGCAAACTGCTTATGCAGATGTAAAAAAGGTTTTAGGTAAAAGAGAACATATTCCGAGAAAAGTTATGATATAAACCACTCAATACCAATGTGATAGGAGGGCTTTTATGGCACAGGCATTTCTATATGTTTTTCTTGGCTTCTCACTTTTTTCCGGTGGCGTACAAGAATCGAAAATGCAAACCGGCGCAGAAGAACTCAATCCGGCTCGTATCGCAGAAAGAATTGCCAAGACATCTGCTGAAGGACTAGAGGTGATTGAAAGGGCAAAACGAATAATGCCTGAAATTCAATCTCACCGCTCTGCTAAAACACTCGGCGCGGCAGTTGATGAAGCAAACATACGCCCGATAGGCTGGGAGGCATTTGAGACTGCGACAGGACGTTGGACAATCTCCTTCTACTTTCAGGATGAAGGGCAAAATTATCGAAAAGCGATTTGGGAATTTAACAAGGATAAAAATGTCTTGATTCCTTCGGACTTTACCAATGCCACGAAGTTTTGGGTAAGGCGCTCGGAGCGTAAAAGACCGTGAGGCGTTGCTATCCCAATCTACATTGATTCTATTAACTTTCGTTACGCAAAAAAGGGGCAACGGGCGAATCTTGGGGAGCGGGTGTTAGAGTTCAACCTTCAGGTTGGTCGTAGCTTGAAAGATAGACACTTAACAAGTTCGACGAAAGCTGTCAGTCACAAAACCAACAGCGCGAGGTTTGGAAGAAACCGCAATTTTCGCCTTCTCCAGCTACAACCAACCTGAAGGTTGAACTCTAACACCCGCTCCTGAAAGTTGTTGCTGGCTCCTGTTTATCGTGTAACGTGAGTATGTTAAACAGTTTTCGACTGGCTTTACGGCTTGTAGCGACATTACCGACCTTTAGCAACCATAGAGTAAAAAAATTCTCCTGCTTGGCAACACCTTTGCCTGTCTGATTCATCACACCCGCGCTTGGCATAGTTTTCCGGCAAACGAACCCATTATGACGAATCAGGAGAAGAATATGAAAAAGTATATCGTTAGCTCTATCGCCTTTCTCTTTCTCTTTGTTGCCGCAAGTTCAACCTATACTGAGGTTCTGGCGGCACAGAAGAGGAATTGTTCGTGCAAACCGACGGCAAAACGCAAAACTGTACGCAAATCCATCGTCCGCAAACCGGCGGTTGCCGTGCAAGGCGATACTTATACCAATCAGAATTATCAAAGCGCCGGGGTTGTCGGTCCGACTTACGCAACCTATACGCTGCCGGCAAATGAATACATCCGTTTGCGGATGAACAGCACTATCAGTTCTTCCACGTCGCGCCCCGGCGACCGCTTTACGGCAACCGTGATTACGCCGGTTTATGCCGAAGGCATTGAGGTTGTTCCGGCGGGCGCAACCGTGCAAGGGCGCGTCGCTTCACTTTCAGCAGCAAGATCGCGTGGACGTTCCGGGCAGATTGCGCTGGCTTTCGATACCTTGATTCTGCCGGATGGCACGAAGAAGCAACTGCGCGGCGATTTAGCCGATTTACAGGACGATAGGGGCGGCGAAGTGGATAAAGAGAGCGGCGTCAACGGACGTTCATCTGATCGTCGCAGTGTTGAATATGTCGGTGGCGGCGGCATCGGCGGCGCAATTATCGGCGGTATGATTGGCGGCGGCAAAGGCGCGGCTATTGGTGGTGCAATCGGCGCAGGCGCGGGCGTTGCCGGTGTCTTGCTGCAAAAAGGGCATGACGCCACGATTAAAGGCGGCAGCGAAGTCGGCATGGTTACGAGTGTACCTGTTGAATTCAGAGTGCGTGCCGACCGTGACCGCTAACTCACGCAAAATAAAATTTTGCACAGGCAACGCGACAGAGTGCGAAACTCACTAACTAAACGAGCAGCGACCCATATTAAATTAACGCTGGTAGAATCATTCATTCGAGGCAGTCCGACACCTGGGTCGCTGCCTTTTTCTTTTTTATGCAGATTATTCGGGATTAGCTTACGCTTGAAGCCGTTGACTGGTTAATGGCTTTTCTCACCACCGAGACACAGAGACAGCACAAAGAAGAAAATGGTTTTCCCTGTATGTTGCCTCTGCGGAGTCAAAAGATTCACCGCAGAGGCACAGAGAACGCTGAGGCAACGCAGAGGAAGTCTGTAACGATCTCTGTGCAGCCTCTGTGTCTCCGTGTCTCGGTGGTTTGTCTTTTCTCTGCATTAGCTTAACATTCAAGACAACGCTTGCTTTGCGAATGTCCTTCTGCCTTCGACCCGGAAATTCTCGCTCAGAACCCGCGCTACCGCTTCGGGATAGAGTTTATGCTCCTCTACCAGAATGCGAGCCGACAGGCTTTCCACCGTATCGCTCTCTAAAACGTCAACCGCACGTTGCAGAATAATCGCCCCGTGATCCAATTCTTCATCCACCAGATGCACGGTGCAGCCGGTAATTTTTACGCCATAATCAAGAGCTTGTTGTTGGGCATTGAGTCCCGCAAAAGCGGGCAATATGGACGGGTGAATATTCAAGATGCGCTGCGGAAACTCGCGGACGAAATACGAACTAATCAGCCGCATATAACCCGCCAGACAGACCAGTGAAACACCGCGTTTCTTGAGTTCGCTGACCATTGCGCGGTCATGGTCTTCCCGTATGCGGTTTTTATGGTTGATAAAGAGCGTTTCAACACCAAAGTCGCGGGCTTTTACAAGTCCGGCTGCCGTTTCGATGTTGCTGATAACCAAGGCGGCTTCGGCATTCAAGCTGCCGTCGCGGATGGCTTCCAGCAGGGCAACCATATTGGAGCCGCGCCCGGAAATGAGGATGCCGATTTTCGCTCTTTCCATACTGCCGAACCTTAACCGATTCGCCGCGCCTCTGGCAATTCTGTAGCTGTAAAGAAGCAGTTTTTCTATGTTCTGAGGTAGCATAGGCTTCAGCCTGTGTGCTGATTTATTGACACAGGCTGAAGCCTATGCTACTTCATCAGCTTCCTTTTTCTTGTCCTTTATTCCAGCATAAAAATCATCAAACTGACGCTTGAACGGCAATCCTACATTGCTTCAATTTCAGAAAACAAGTATCGTAAATCTCCAATGGATTCCGATAATCTCACACAGGAAAATACCAATCGCGCCGCCGTTGCCGAAGCCGATGAACTGGAAATGCTGGTGCGTCGTTCCGACGAAGATGTTGCCGTCTTCGATTCGCAACGCATCGCCGAAGCTCTGGTACGCGAAGCCGACCTTGACGCCGACCTTGCCGCCCATATCAGTCTGGAAATCAAACAGTTTATTCAAAAACTCGGCTTTCGTTCCTTAAATTCATCGCTGATTCGCGGCTTGGTTGACGCGAAACTCTTGGAACTCGGACTCGAAGACGCGCATCGCGCCCACACCCGGCTCGGCGTACCGCTTTATGATGTTGACCGCATCATTCGCAGCGCCTTTCGTGACGCCGCTTCGCATCCTTACGGACCGGAAGGCACGAGCATGGTCTTAGCCGAAGCCATCAAACGCGAATATGCGATTTCCAGCGTCTTTTCCGAACCCATCGGTAATGCTCATTCCGTCGGCGATATTCACATTCACGCCATCGGCGCGATTGACCGCCCGCACAACTTGATTTCAACGGTGGATTATCTGAAACGCTTTGGCATTGCCTTGCCGCGTGGCTTTGCCAGTTCGCGCCCCGCCAAACGCGCCGAAGTGCTGATTGCCCATCTGATTAAATTTTCCGCATCTTTGCAGGGCTTTCTCTCTGGCTCGGTGGTCTGGGATGCGCTCAATTTTGCCATCGCGCCATTTCTCACCGACCTCAGCGATGAGGGGGTAAAACAGTTGGCGCAAACCCTCGTCTTTGAATTTTCCGCCCCTGCGGTAGCGCGTGGCGGGCAGGTCATCGCCGCCGATTTGCATTTAGATTGGGATGCTCCGGCTTACTTGAAAGCACGTCAAGCCATCGGCGCAGGCGGGCGGGATGTCGAAAAAACATACGGAGAGTTTACGCTGGAGGCGCAACGCTTCTTACAGGCGTTACTCGAAGTCTATTTGGAAGGCGACGGCTCCGGTAATGCTTTCCTGACGCCGCGTTTGATTCTCCACATCAATCAACATTTCAATGAATTGCAGGGTTATCGCGGCATTCTCGAACTGGCAAGCCGGCTTGGCGTGGAACGCGGCGGCATTACCATTGCCTTTGACCGCGATGAGGATGGCGTGTTTTATCGGCGTTATGGCATCGCTGATGAGCGCGGCGTCGGGCGGGCGGAACATCACGCTTTACGGGCAACCCAATTTCAAACGATTTCCTTAAACCTGCCGCGTGTAGGTTATCTGGCGGCGGATAATCATATCCGCGTCTTTGAGGAATTAACCCGTTTGATGGAGACGGCAGCACAGGCGCATCTTGAAAAGCGCGTCTTTTTGGAGAAATTGCTGGCGATGGGCGAACGCGGACCACTTGCCGGACTGGCAATCAAAGCCAGTGGAGCGCCGTTTCTGAAATTGAACTGGTCAACTCACGCCATTAGTATTGTCGGCTTAAATGAGCTTTGTCGCGCCGTCTTGAATGCCGAATTGCATGAATCGTCAGAGGCATTGGAATTTGCCCTTAAAGTTTTGACCCACTTGCAACGCGAGACCGAAAGACTTTCTAATAAGCACAAAGTCCGCTTTGTTTTAACCGCACAGGCAAACGAAACCAGCATTCATCGTTTGGCACGGCTCGACTTGCGTTTCTTTGGCGAAGTGGCGGCAAAGGTAGTCTGCGGCGATGTTGAATCCGGCAGCGTCTATTATACCGATGGGGTGCATCTGGCATCGTCCGGGCAGTTGTCAGTGTTGGAGCGCATTCGTCTCGAAGGGCTGTTTCATGAATTCGGCTTCATCAATGCGGCAACAGAAATCTGGCTTGGCGAAACGGTTCCGACATCGGAAGGCATGGCATTGCTGATTTCACAAGCGTTCTATCAGACAAACTGCGCCGGAGTCGTCTTCTGTCCTGAATTTACCGTCTGTTCGATGTGCGGGCATACCTGGCGCGGTTTGCACCAAATCTGTCCGCATTGCCAGTCAAATAAAGTGGATGGGTTGGCTTTCGCTGGCGACCGTTACGGCAATACCGCATCGTGGGATGCCGGACGATTGGAAGAATTGAAAGCCCGCAAACGTATGGAACCTTCAGAGATGTAGCGAACTCAGGAGACGTAACAGGCGTATTCTTAGGCGGAGGAAAGCGACCATGTACTGTTCAGGCTGTGGCAATGCACTGCCGCAAGGATTAAGATATTGCAATCGTTGTGGCGCAAGGGTGGTTGATGTCACAGATGATGGCAAGCCGGTGGTAAAGACCGACAAGGTAGTTGACCATCTGGCGACGGTTATCTGTTTCGTCGCCATCTTCGGGTTTGGCGCGGCTTTTTTAATTGTCAAATCGTTGCTCAGCGCTGGTACTAATACCAGCGCCATAGCTACGATTCTTTTGTTCATACTAGCAACCATTTTTGGACTTTCATGGCTACTAATCAGACAGATTTCCGAAAGCCTGAAATACTCCCGACAACAATTACCGGAAAGGGAGCCAGCGCCGATTCACGTCCGCAATACGCAACCGCAACAACTCGAAGCCGCGCCGGAAATGATTAGCGTTACGGAAAACACGACGCGGAATTTCAATCCGGTTTATAAGGAGAGAGAATCGTAGCAGACAGTCGGCAGAAAGCAGTCGGCAGAAGGCAGTAGGCAGTTAAGCTATCTCCTGCTCATGAGCTTGGATGCAGCCGTTAATCTGCTTACTGCCTTCTGCCGACTGCCTACTTTTTTAGTATGCCATCAGGTAAAACGCACGATTTGATTACCTTCGTTTTGGCTGTGCCAACGGCGGCGGTCAGTTATTACTTCACGCGAGACTGGACAATCACTGCGATTGTCACCGGGGCGCTGCTCTTTGGCGGGCTGATGTTCGGACCTGACCTCGATATTCAAAGCAAGCAGTATACGCGCTGGGGACCGTTGCGCTTCATCTGGTTTCCTTACAAAGTTGCCCTCTCGCATCGCTCGCGCCTGTCGCATGGCATCTTATTCGGCACACTGATTCGCATTGTCTACTTCCTTGCTGTTGTCACTTTGCTGCTGGCAATCGCGCTTTTTATCCGTGACAAATTTTTTTTGAATGCGCCAACCGGCGTGGAAGAGATGCAGAGCGCCTTTACTCGCATCTGGGAAATCTTCAAACCGATACGACGCGACTATCTGCTGGCAGCATTTGCCGGACTCTGGCTTGGCGCGGCAAGCCACACGGCTTCCGATGTCATCAGTTCGTTCTTTAAGATGGTGAAACGGTCGCTGTGATTTACGATTGGCTAACGAGCATTGCCGCAAGCAGCGGAATCAGAATTTCATGATGCCCGGTGAAGGAAAAGCCACGACCCGCACCAGCAACGGGGCGTTTTACCACATTGGTAAGCGGGCGGTACTGTTGAATAAAATCGAAGTTTGCCGTGGTGAAACCCTTTAATTCAAAACCGAGATTGCGAACCGTTGTTACCGTTTTCAAAAAGACTTCCGGCAGCACAACCGCAGAACCAAAATTGAGATAAACGCCGCCGTCATTCAAGTCGCGGACAATCGCACAAAGCAAGCGAAAATCATGCAGGGAAGTTTTGCCAAGGCTTGCGCCGTCGGCGTTGCGGTGTATGTGAGTAATATCTGTGCCAATGGCAACATGAACCGTAACCGGAACGCTGGCGTTATAAGAAGCGCAGAGCAGGGAACTGGCGGCAAACGGCGGCTGCATTGCACTGATACGCCGCGCCACGCTTTCGCCCATTCCAAGATTTTCTGTCGCCCCGGTGTTGATGGCATCGTTGATAATCGTGCCGGTCTCTTCTGCCATGCCGAATGCGCCGGAATGAAGCGTCGCATCAACATCTTCTGAGGTTGCCCCAACCAGAGCAATTTCAAAATCGTGAATCATCGCCGAACCGTTCAAGGCGAATGCGGTAACAAAACCGCGTTGCAGTAAATCAATCAACAGCGGTGCGAGACCTGTTTTGATAACATGACCGCCCAAGCCAATGATGATGGCGCGTTCTTTCTGCTTTGCAGTGTGAATCAGCTTTGCCAGTTCTCGTAGGTCTTGAGCCGCAAGGATATTCGGCAGACTGCCGAGAAAATCATTTATGGATGCGCCTTGTTCGATTGGTTTAGCGAAATCGGCAGTCGTAACTTTACTCTGCCGCGATGCTAGCGGGTAAGTGGCAAGTCGGGAAATATCTAATGGTTCAACAGGATAGCGCGTCATCTCTGCCAATCAGTAATTGAAAATCGCTCTATATTTTTTTCACCGCAGAGGCGCAGAGAACGCTGAGACAGCGCAGAGAAAATACCTGAACCCTCTGTACTACCTCAGTGTCTCTGCGTCTCTGTAGTTTGTCTTTTTTGCTTCTGTCAATTCGCCGCCTTCGGGTCCGTAGAACAATACCCAGACGGCGAAATCATCGGTGAAGTTCTCAAAGCGATGCGCTTCACCGGCTGCCGCAAAGAGAAAATCGCCCGCTTCAAAGCTGACTCGTGTTTCGCCGTGAACAAACTCGCCCGTGCCGCGTGCGACAATGTAAGCCTCATCGCGGCTGTGCGGTTGTTGCGGGTCTGTGCCACGCGGCGCATAAACTTTAACGACCAGGCTGCCATGCTCAAAGAGCGCGACGGAGCGTTCGCCGTTTGCTCCCGGTAACTGTTCCAACCCTTCGCCAACAGCGGCTTTTCGCTTCGTGTCAAACTTCTTCATTTCTCTTCTTCCTGAAAGAGCGCATCCTGCACCAGTTCGCACAGAATATGCCCGATAGTAATATGAGTTTCCTGAATGTGCTGAGTATTTTCTGCTTCGACAACCAACGCAATATCGGCAAGCGGCGCGAGGTTGCCGCCATCACGCCCCGCCAGCGCAATCACTTTTATCTGCAACTCTTTTGCCGCTTCAACGGCGCGAATCACATTCGCAGAATTGCCGCTTGTTGAGATAGCGATTGCCACATCTCCGGCGCGACCTAAAGCGCGAAGCTGGCGTTCAAATAATTGATTGAACGACGCATCATTGGCAACCGATGTAAGAATCGAAGTGTCTGTAGTCAGCGCAATCGCCGCGATAGGCGGGCGGTCATAAGACAAACGGTTGACCAGTTCGGCGGCGATGTGTTGAGCATCCGCCGCCGAACCGCCATTGCCAAAGAGCAGGACTTTGCCACCGCTTCGCACCACTACAATCAATAGCTCCGCCGCCGCTGCGACTTTTTCTGTATGAGCATCGAAGAAAGTCTGTTTGACTTCGACGCTCTCGCGGGCGTATTGCCTGATGCGTTCAATCATTGTCCCGCCTGCATTGCAACCGCTGGTTTCATCACCAGATTTTCGATGAAAAATTCCATCATTCTGTCCATTCGCAGCCCCGTATGTCCGAGGTCGGGTCCGATTTGCACCTCAAAACTCTTGCCAGCTTTCTGCAATGCCTGAATTAACTGCATCGAATTCGACGGATGCACATTGTTATCTGCCGTGCCGAAATAGATCATCAATCTGCCTTTCAGCTTATCGGCATAATTCATGGCATTACCGGCTTCGTAGCCTTCTTTGTTCTCCTGCGGAATCCACATATAGCGTTCCGTGTAAATCGTATCGTAATGATACCACGACGTTACCGGAGAGGATGCCGACGCTGCCTGAAATACGTCCGGGTGTCGGAGAATCGCCAACGCCGACGCATAGCCGCCATAAGATGTGCCGAAGATGCCGACGCGGTTTTTATCAACGTAAGCTCTTGACCACAGCGATGTCACGCCCGCCGCCTGATCGTCAATCTCTACGGTTCCGAGCTTCATGTAAATGGCATCGAGAGCGCGTTTGCCACGTCCCGCCGCGCTGCGCGAATCGAGCGTCGCTACCAGAAAACCATACTCGGTCATGGGGTTTGGCGTTGCAAATACTTCTCTCGCGCCATTGGTTGCCGGTCCCGCATAGACGCTCACCAGTAGCGGATACTTCTTGTTGGGGTCGAAGTTCGACGGGAAATGCAGCATTCCGTAAAGGTCGGTTGTGCCGTCCGCCGCTTTATATTTCAGCAACTCGACTTTCTTCAAGCCCATCTGCTCAAATTTTGACGTATCGCTCTTTGCCAGTTCCATAACTAACTTGCCATCGGCGTCTATCAAGCGGGTTGTCGGCGCGGTGTTATGAGTTTGCGCCACATCAATAAAGTTTTTGCCATCGGGCGCGACATTGACGGTGTGATGGAATGCCGGATCGGTCAGGCGTTTATCGCCTTTGCCATCCAGCCCGACGCGATGCAGTTGCAACTTTAAGGGATTGTCGCCACTGCGGGCGTAGTAATAGAGTAGTCCGGTTTCTTCATCTACGCGAATGATATTTGCCACCTCAAACGGGTGATTGGTCAGCGTGGCAAGCAGCTTGCCGCTTACATCATAAAGATAATAATTCTTCCAGCCGGTGCGTTCCGAATTCCAGATGAAGCGTTTGCCATCTTTCAGAAAGCGCATCTCCGGCGTGTTCTCCGTCCAGCTTGGCAACCATTCTTCGCGCACCATGACGCGGCATTTGCCGGTTTCGGGATTGCAGGCGGTGAACTCCATAATGTTCTGCCGCCGATTGGTGCGATTGAATAACAACTCGCTGCCGTCAGGCGACCACGCGACGTTGTAGACATAATGCCCGACCACAGAATTCTCAAAGGGTTTGCCATCGCGTATATCTATGCGGGCGCTCTTTTTCGTCGCTACATCGTAGATGAACAAATCAACAATCGGATTGGGTACGCCGACCTTCGGGTAGGCTTCGATATCCATCTTGCTCTGTAATTTGGTCTGGTCGAGTTGTAGAAAATAGTCGGGAACCTGACTTTCATCGAAGCGATAATAGGCAATCTTCTGATTATTGGGCGACCACCACATCGCCGTATTCTGGTTCAGTTCTTCGCCGTAGACCCAGCTTGCAATGCCATATTTGATGCGTTTTTTTTCATCGCCTTCGGTAGAAATGGCGATTTCATTCGCGCCGTTTGCTTCACTCAGCCAGAGATTACGATTACGATAAAAGGCTTTCCATTTGCCATCTGGCGACAGGGCAAAATCGAATTGTCTGCCGCGCTCCGGTCGCCGTCCTCTGCCCTGATTAGCATTGTCGCCGGATGAAGCGGCGGCTTCTGTCACTTGTTTGGTAGCAATATCGTAACGATAATTTTTGCTGTCTTTGTAGTATTCAAACGCCTTGCCGCCGTCTTTCCATGCGACTTGCAATGCCCCTGACTTAACGGAGCCGGGAATTTCATTGCTCATCTTCTGGTACTGCTCATAACCGGGCATGGTCTTTAGTCTGTCCTGCGCCGCGCCGGTAAGGGGTAGTATTATCAACAGCAGGGCGAGGCAAAAACTCACGCCGCTCTTTCTATAACGCACAACTCGATGATTCATCGTTCGGGTATCCTTTTCTTTTTATATGTCACTGACCTTTTATGTGTTCTGGCTGGTAGAGGTCTATACGTTCCACTGCCTGCCTGATGTTACAGGCAGAGTCGCTGTCATTACAATCTCAATTATACGAACTTCAATCGCTTCAGGGAGTGTAGGCATCTACTGGGCAATGCCATGGTTGGTGTGCGCTTGATTTGCAACTGTGCATCTAGGATGTTGATTGCGGCTGTGCCGCTCAGATGTGCGGCATGACTCCGCCTTTCCGTCTGACTGTCTCCCTACTGTTTGGCGGCTGCGCCGCCGCGAGGCTTTGCCTCGACTTACGTTGCTTGTCACCAATATCTATCTGTTACAGTTCCTCTGCGCTTCGTCCAGTGACGAGGAGTATTGCTGCCAAGCGCCGGTCTTCTGAGAACCTGAATCGAGGCACAGCCTCGTGGCGGCGCAGCCGCAAAGATTTGAATGATACACCCCGGAAAGGCAGAGCCATTCCGCACATCTGAGCGGCACAGCCGCAAAAATACAGATCACATAAAACCTTCTATACATCCACGCGGCACAGTCGCAACTGCTAATCCGCACATCCAGCAGCACACTCACAAACGCGAGGTCTGCTTCGCGGCACAGCCGCCACCGTTGACCGGATACATTCGTCAGGACGGGCGTTCACGTCCGCACTTCCAGTAGTAGGCTTTATGCCCATGGTACAAAGGCTTACTAATCTGCTTGTCTTCTCTTGCTCTGTTTGATAGAGATAAGTAATAGTTAGGTTGCTTACAGTACACATTACAGTCTGAGCGATACGAATAGAATCCTGAATATGAGCGCCGCCTTACAGAGTGACAACACCCTAACCGCTACGCAGCACGCTTCGCAAACAGCGGTCTGGCTCTTTTCGCGCAATACCGATTTGGGCGTCTTTCTTGGCAGCGCCTTGGCGTCACTTGTCGCCTTGTGGATTGGCGCACAGGCGGGCATTCTCTATGACGATACGCCCGATTGGGCATGGATTCCCGCCGTCTTGCTGATTGATGTAGCGCACGTCTACTCAACCGCTTTCCGCGTCTATTTCGACAAAGCCGAATGGCAACGCCATAAATTGCTCTATCTCTCTGTGCCGTTGATTGGCTTGGCAATCGGCATGGCGCTCTATTCGGAAGGCGAACTGGTCTTTTGGCGCACACTGGCTTACATCGCGGTCTTTCATTTTGTGCGGCAACAATATGGCTGGGTCATGCTCTACCGCGCCAAAGCCGGAGAACGCGACCGCCTCGGCAAGTGGATTGATTCGACGGCAATCTATATGGCGACGCTCTATCCGCTTATCTACTGGCACACCAATCTGCCACGTCGCTTCTGGTGGTTTATGGCGAACGATTTTTCAAGCCTGCCACAATTGCTTGTCAAGATTGTCGCGCCGGTCTACTGGCTCTCGCTTGCGGCTTATGCCGTTCATTCGCTCTATCGCCGTTTCGGCAAAGGCGAAGTCAACCCCGGCAAAGATATAATTGTCATCACCACCGCCATTTGTTGGTACGTCGGTATTGTCGCCTTCAATTCCGATTATGCGTTTACGGTAACGAACGTCATCATTCACGGCGTCCCGTATCTGGCATTGATCTATTTCTATGCGCGGGCGCGATTAGCGCAGACCAACGCCGGAGCCTTCAAACTTTTTACGCACGGTCCGGCGCTGTTTCTTTTTTTGCTCTGGGCGCTGGCATATGTTGAAGAACTCGTCTGGGATCGCGGCGTCTGGCATGACCGGGCATGGTTTTTCGGTGAAAACTGGGAGATAAGTTCACTAAAACTAATACTTGTACCACTGTTGGCGCTGCCGCAAGTAACTCATTATGTACTCGACGGGTTTATCTGGCGGCGCAAAAATAACCCCGATTTTAATTTGCTGGCAATGAAAAACTGATGTTACGAAAGTGTGAATAGTATGAATTTCGTTTTACAATGCACCGGTTTATTTTTATAATCCATAAGTCATAAGTCAATTCATACCGGGTTAGACTGAAGGTGTTTCGCCTTACTTAAATTTTCTTACTTCTGAGCGCCACTGATTCGCTGTTACGGAGGGTTTTTATGAGATTACGTTGCCTTGCTGCGTGTCTGTTGTTTTTATTGTTCTTGTCACTGCTTCCGGCTTCGTTCGCCTTAGCCGAAGACTGGAAACCGCTTGACCCTGCCCATTTGGCTATGAAAGCGCCGGTTGTCGAAAAAGACGCCGATGCCGAAGTCATCTTCTGGGAGGTTCGCATCAACGATTCAGACTATGATCTGGTCTTCAATCACTATATTCGCATCAAAGTATTCACCGAACGCGGCAAAGAATCTCTGAGCCGGGTTGATATTCCTTATCTCGGCAGATACCAAATCCGCGACATCGCCGAACGCACCATTAAACCCGATGGCGCTATCGTTGAACTCAAGAAAGATGCCGTCTTTGACCGTGAAATTATCAAATTGAGCGGCATCAAGATTAAAGCGAAATCGTTTGCCATTCCGGCGCTTGAACCGGGCGTTATTATCGAATACCGTTGGCGCGAGATACGCCCCGACTCTCTGGCAAATAATCTGCGTTTGCAATTCCAACGGGAAATTCCCGTGCAGATGGTCAAGTATTACCTGAAACCGGCGCAGATTAACGCCGGCATGAATACCATGATGATGAATGGCGCGAATGAGCCTTTCGCCAAAGAGAAAGACGGTTACTATTCCATCACCATGAAGAATATGCCAGCCTTCCGCGAAGAGCCGCAAATGCCGCCCGAGGATCAGGTGCGTACCTGGATGTTTGTTTATTACACCAGCGACCAGAAACAGGAGCCGAAGAAGTATTGGGCGGAGATTGGCAAACGGGCGCATGAACTTTACAAAGACCGTATGAAGCCCAATGATGAGGTGAAGAAAGCGGCGGCTACGATCATTGGTGATGCCGTGACGCCGGATGAAAAGTTGCAACGCCTCTTCGATTATTGCCGCACCAAAATAAAAAATGTTACCGATGACGCTTCCGGTATTACCGCCGAAGAACTCAAGAAGATGAAAGAGAATAAATCGCCCGCCGATACCTTGAAGAACGCACGGGGGAATGCACAAGATATTGGTTTGCTGTTTGCGGCGCTGGCAACGGCGGCGGGTTTTGAGGCGCGTCTGGCTTGGTGCGCTCAACGCGACGACATCTTTTTCGATCCGAAATTACCGATTGTCCATTTCCTCGACCCGGCGAATATCGCCGTCCGCGTCGGCAATGAATGGAAATTCTTTGACCCCGGCACCGCTTATGTTCCTTATGGAATGCTGCGCTGGCAGGAAGAGGGCGTCTCAATATTGATCACCGACCCGAAGGAGCCAACCTTTGTTGAATCGCCGATGGCGTCGCCGGAAAAATCCAAAGAGTTCCGCACTGCCAAGTTGCGGCTCAGTGAGGATGGCACTCTGGAAGGCGATGTCCGCATCACCTATACCGGACATCTGGCGTTGGATAAGAAAGAGTACAATGATGACGATTCGGCGGAAAAACGCGAAGAGTATCTGCGCGATATGATCAAGCGGCGCATGAGTACGGCGGAAGTGACGAACATCAACATTCAAAATGTTACAGACCCGGACAAACCGTTCCTCTATTCCTTTCACGTCAAAGTGCCGGGCTACGCGCAGCGCACCGGCAAGCGTCTCTTTTTGCAACCGGCGTTCTTTCAATACAATATCCCGGCGCTCTTTTCGGCAAGCGAACGCCGCTATTCGATCTATTTTCACTATCCTTGGTCGGAAGAGGATACCGTAGAGATTGAATTACCGGCGGGGTATGCGCTCGATAATGCCGAACAGCCGCACTCGTTTGCCATTGACAAGGTTGGCAATTATCAAGTGAGCATTGGCATCACGCAAGACAAAAAGACCTTGCACTACACGCGCAAGTTCTTCTTCGGCGGCGAGAATCGCATTATGTTTCCGACCAATACCTATCCGACGCTCAAGCGCATCTTTGATGTGGTTCACGAAGCCGATAAGCACACTATCACGCTCAAACAGGGCGCGGCACAGTAGGTATAGGTGGTTAGAAAATGAGTCATGATGCGAAGAAGTAGCATAGACTTTAGTCTGTGTACAGTGGCAAGCCCACAGGCTGAAGCCTATGCTACAATTCATTTCCTTCTTTTGCTTATCGTCAATATTTTCAGTAGAGGTAGTGCCAATGACAGAGATTCGCAGACCAATATCGGTAGGAAACCTTATGCTTATGTGCAACAACCTGCGGCGGCAAATTTTCGGCTACGGCAAACAGTTAGTGAATGTCTTGCTGCCGTGTCTGTTGCTTTTATGCTTGCAAGTGACGGTGTGCGCCGGTGAGGAAGCGCCGGCGTGGCTCAAACAAGCAGCAGCGTCAGGCAGCGCTGCTTACGGCAAAAATGTCCCCGCCGTGGTACTGCTCAACGAAGCCGCTTACCGGATTGATGAAGATGGCAAAGTGACCAGAACCTTGCGCTATGCCGTGAAAATCCTCAAAACGGAAGGAAAGAGAGAGGCGATGGGCGTTGCCAGTTACGCCACCGATCAACAAAAAGTAAAGGACATCAAGGCATGGCTGATTCGCCCATCGGAAGAGGTGAAAAAATTTGGCAAGGACGAAATTGCCGATGTTGCCAGCGTTGACAATGACATCTATAACGAGGCGCGAGCGAAGATTATTTCCGCTAGGGATAACGCCGAACCCGGAGCCATCTTCGGCTACGAATACACCATCGAGGAGCGACTGGCATTTACACAATTGCGCTGGGGCTTTCAAGACGATTTGCCGGTCGTGGTTTCGCGTTTTACCGTAACGCTGCCGACGGGATGGCGGGCAGAGGGCGTGACCTTTAATCATCCTAAAATTGCGCCAACCGTGAATGGTTCAATGTACACTTGGGAGTTACGCGATTTGGCGATGATCGAAGATGAACCGGCAAGCCCGTCTTTTACCTCTCTTGCTCCGAGTCTGGCAGTCACTTACTTTCCTGCGGCGAACAAAGAGAATTTCGGCAAATCCTTTTCGAGTTGGGCGGAAGTCTCGCGCTGGTACTACGAACTGAGCGATGCACAAGCGATAGTCACTGAACCGCTTGCCGCCAAAGTGCGTGAATTGACGGCGAACGCCAAGACCGAGTTCGAGAAGATTCAAGCCATCGGTCGCTATGCCCAAAGCATCAATTATGTCTCCATTCAAATCGGTATGGGGCGCTATCGTCCGCATTCTTCAACCGAAGTCTTTAGCAAATCTTACGGCGATTGCAAAGACAAAGCGAACCTGATGCGGGCGATGTTAAAGGTTGCGGGCATCAACTCTTACCTAGTCCTGATTTATTCCGGCGATCCGATGTTTGTGCGCGAAGAATGGCCCTCATCGCAACAGTTTAATCATTGCATTATCGCCGTGAAAGTGAGTGATGCGACCGAAGCGGCAACCGTGATTAAACATCCGGCGCTTGGCAGATTATTGATTTTCGACCCGACGGATGACAACACGCCAGTTGGCGATTTGCCCGACCACGAACAGAACAGTTTTGCCTTGATTGCCGCCAGTGAAGGCGGCTCGCTGGCGCGAATGCCGTTGACGCCACCGGAGATGAACCGCCTCGAAAGACAGATTGAAGCGGCGCTGACCGTGGATGGCTCGCTGACGGCGAAGGTTGTTGAACGCGCCAAAGGGCAACCGGCAGTGGATGAACGCCGGATGTTTCGCGGCGCTTCGCGCCCCGAATATGTGAAGATGATTGAGCATTGGATTACTCGCGGCGCGACGGGCGCAAGCATTTCAAAAGTTGAACCTACCGATAACAGCGCCGAAGGGAAATTTGCCCTCAATGTCGAGTTCACCGCGCCGCGTTATGCCCAATCCATGCAGGGGCGGTTATTGGTCTTCAAACCGGCAATCGTGTCGCGGCGCGAGGCGTTGCATTTAGCCAACGAATCGCGTAAACATCCGGTGATGCTCGAGGCGCAGGACTATACCGAAGTGGTGCGGGTGAAATTGCCGGACGGCTTTGAGGTTGATGAAATGCCTGACGCAGTGAAACTGGATGCGCCTTTCGGCAGTTACAAAGTCAGCTATGAAGTAAAAGACGGGTTTTTGAATTTCACCCGCAGCTTGAGACTACAGGGCGCAATGATTCCGGCTACCGAGTATGAAAAAGTGAGACGTTTCTATGCCACCATGCGAGCCGCCGAACAAGCCCCGGTAGTGCTGGCGAAGAAGTGAGAGATTAGGAAAAATCTGCCGTAACCGCGTCGAATGAACAAGTCTGAATTACCACATCTTCCACCATTTCCTTGGTCGCTGTGCCTGTGCTGATTCAACGACCGGTAGTTCGCTGGTACTCTGCTTATCAGGCAAAACGGAAGTTGTGCGGCGTTCTATTCTGCGCGGTTGCCAGTTGTATTTCTGCATCAACTCCTTAACTCGCGCCTGTAGTTCCGCGCCTTTTTCCGGGTTGACCATGTGAACGAAGTTGGCAAAGCCCATCATCGAAGACAGCACATCCGCTGAATTGCCCCACTGTTTGCCTTCCAAGCCGTCTTTTTCAATTTGAAACAATACGGCGCGAAATCGCTTCAACTCTTTCTTCGAGATATTCGGCTTTTCGTTGACCACCACGCCGGTCACTTCCTGTTGCCGCGATTTTCGCAATACGCGAGTCTTATCCGGGTGTACCGTAAAGCCTTCATGCGTGACAATAGATTCCGTTCGGCGCAGCACATTGCAGATATTTTTTAATGCCTCGCCCGATGCCGAAAAGGTCAAATCATCAGCATAGCGGGTATAAGTAAAGGCGACTTCCGCAGCCATCTTTTCAAGGCGTTTATCCAATCTTCGGCACAACAAATTGGTGATTGCCGGACTGGTCGGAGCGCCTTGTGGCAAGTGACGTTCGCTCGTTGCCACATAATAAGTTTTGCCGTCTAAAACGACTTCTTCAACTTCCGGTTCGCTGCATAGCAAGCCGAAGATAGTAGCGGCGGCTTCCGAGTAGCCAAGAGCGCGAAACAATCCCTTCACTCGACGATAAGCGATGGATGGAAAAAAATCTTTCAGATCGAGATTGATAATCACCTCTGCGCCAACGTGCGGCGCGGCATTGCTGACAATCGAACGCTGCGGGCGAAAACCATGCGCCGCTTCGTGCATCTCTACTTTTTCAAGTAGGTTGGTAAGAATCCAATGCTGTGCCTGTTTCAATCTTGGCATGGGCGCAGAAATCAGGCGTTCGCCGCCAGTCTTTTTCTTCATCTTGAAACGGACATAATGCGACACCGTTGAGGTCTTGCGAGAAAATGCCAGAAAGCGCAATTCGTTGACCGTAATGCCCATCGCGTCGGCAATCTCTCTGGCATTCGATAGGTTTGGCAGGTGGTATTTGGCAAGGCGTTCGAGATTGTTTGCCGTGTCATTCAATCCGGCGGAAACGCCGTCACCAAGATAGACAATCTCCTGCTCTTTCTTTTGCTTCCAGGCTTCAGCGCGTTCCTGTCGCTCACGTTCGCGGCGTTCTTTCGTCTCTTTCTGTTTGCGCCGCGATTCTTCCATGCGGCGTTTGCGAAGTTCCTGCAAGAGTCGCTTTTCATCGTGCAGTTTTCGCATCTCGGCGCGAAGTTTGTTCAACTCATGTTGCAGTTCACCGCGCCGACGAATTTCATCTGCCGGGTCTTGCGGGATTTCGCCCTGTTCGTGCCAGAACCCAAGGCGGATCATTTCGTCAAGGATGACTACCTCGCGGGTTGATTCTTTCAATGCCGCCTGTATCTCTGCGCTGCTTCTTGCCTGTTCACTCATAGGTATTCTCAGATTAGTAGGCGGACAAAATTAGCTTCTCGTTTAGAGTTACGCCTGCAGGCGTGAAAAACCTTGAGCGGTGAATACTTCACGCATCAATGCGTAACTCTAAACAACGGCGCTTCAACTATTTCTGTCCGTCTATTTTTATAGTGAAAAGAAGATACAAGAGAAGAAACGCAATTTATCATCCTTTCACCCCTTCAATAAAAAAAGCGGCGAGATGCCTTCGTAGGCTTCTTTAGACCGGGCTTGCCCAACTCCAGCGGTGCAGCCTTGGCAGGGCTCATTTTATTCACGGAAGACAAACCGCAAATAGCCCTGCCAAGGCGGAAACCGCACAGTAAAGAGCAGACCGGTGACGCATGATGAAACTAAACGCATGAATGGCGATAGCGCCATTCGGGTTGCAAGGCTTTAGCCTCTCGCCGCCGTTCTAATAATCAATCACGTACAGCTTGCAGTTGCCTTATCTTCGTAAAGGTCAAAAGACCGGGCTTGCTCAACTCAAGCGGGGCAGCACCGGTGGCGCTCATTTTATTCACGGAAAACAAACCGCAAATAGCGCCACCGGTGCTAGAACCGCACAGTAAAGAGCAGACCGGTGACGCATGAAAGTGCTACGCACAAGGACGGCGATCCACCGCCCGGATTGCAAGGTCACAACAACTGCTGCTGTACGTGAATTTCAAAGAGCTTTTGCGGAGTGAGAAAAGAAGTTTAGAGCCCAGCCTTCAGGCTGCATCTCTAGCATTGGAAGGCTTCAGCCTGAAGGCTGGACTCTGAACTTTCCTTCTCCTTCCTTACTCAGTCGCTATCTTTCAATAAACTACCGCGATTCTTTCATTCTCAATGCGAGAATGTGTTCGCACGGTCCCTTAAATAGTTTGTTCTGCTTATGCCAGTTGCAATTGCAGTTCGCTTGCACGATGCGTTCATCTTTATCAATGGTCAGCGATGGCGTCATGTGCTTCTCTTTATCAAAGACACTGCCGGAGAGCGACGTAAAGCCGCTATCGTTTGTGCTGCGATTTGTACCCGTTATGTTATTTTGCTCAAGAAAACGCCGCGCCGCTTCTTCGCGTTCATTGGCAAATCGTAACTTCTCCATCGGCAACGGCTCGCGGCTCAATTCGCGCACCCGATAAACGCCTTTATTCAAATCGTAGATCGCTCGTCCCGCTTGCGTATATGCTCCTAAAGCTCCCAGTACCGTAGCGCGGTCAAGGTTCAAACGCGACGCCAGCACATCGGGACTATCGAGCCAGCGTTCCTGCAATCCATGAAAGACCTGTTGCTTCGTGTAGTCATCAACATCGGCACGCGGAGCCATCAAGTCAAAGTTACCGGCGCGTGACCAGTCGTTGACTGTCCAACCGGACAATCCCAGCGTGAAAGACATATCGCCCAAATCGGCAACATAGAAGGACGGTAATCCTGTGCCAAGCAGATGCACTGTGAAGTGTTTGGCAATCGGTATCAAACGCTCAAGCGTCAAAATTCGTCGTCTGCCCCAAACGCGGATGACGTTTTCCTCTGTGCCTTCGTAGATGGAACGCGGGCAGGGAACTTCAATATCGAATGGCTCAAAGACGACGCGCACCGGCTCATGCGGCTTCAGGTGATAGCGCATACTGCGCGGTCCCTTCTTCTCTTTATGACGACGCAGCACGAAGCAGAGATTATGCACATCCATCGGATGCAAGGTAAATGAAGTCATTGGCAACGACATCGCCGAATTGACTTGCAAGAATCCGCGCACCCAGCTATCCGGCAAATCAATCTTCACTTCTTTGTAAGCATCTTCATTGGTTGTCTGCACATCGAAGCCGGACGGGTCTATCTCAAATCGCGTTGTTTTATAGCTGCGAATTTTTTGAAATTCATCATAGAGCGCCGATGAGTAATCCACATTCGTCGTGCCGCAGGCGAATTCGCCGACTTTTTTGAAGACTTCGTAACTCGCGCCCAGCCTGCCATAACTCGATTCATCTTTACTGAAGCACTCAAAGAAAACTTCGTCGGGATGCACGGTTATCACCGGGTCTAAAATCATGCTGATTGCCAGTTTTTTCGTCCAGGCATACATCCGAAACTTCGCCATCGCGTTATAGTAAGGCGTCATACGGTCGCTGCTGAGGCGATAAAGTTGGTTTAATTCTGCCTGCAACTCTTTGACGCGGTTGCCGACATTGGTGCGTTCGATTGCCACCGTCTGCCAATCAATCTGCTCTTGTTTTGCCGCCCACTCTTTATATGCCGTTTTATCTTTCGGCTGATAGCGCAAATCGGAAATAACGACATCATGCAAGGCGCTGATGGCTTCGCGGAATTCAATCTGTTTTGCCAGTTCGCCATAGAAATAAGTCGGCTTGCGGTTCGTATCCGGCGCGAATGACATTGAAGTTTCCTGTGCGCCACTGGCAACCGTTGTGTTGCCTTTATAGCGGTAATCAAAGAGCATTTCGCACCTCCGGCTGTTTGACTTGTAAAGGTAGCTGAATCTGCGGATAAAGCTGATGAATTTTCAGCATTGCTTCAATGGCGGCGGCTTTATCACCGATTGCCATAGTCAGCGATTGCCGCGATAAAATCATGGCTACCAATTGCGCGGCTTCTTCGCTCTGGTGCGCTTCATTTATCAGAAATTCCAAAACGCGGGATTTGGCAACGCGGGCTTTGTTGACCCGCGAGAGAACGCTGAGAAAATAATGGCGCATCTCTTTCAACCTTGCCGGATTTCCGGCGGCGTAGGATTCGAGCCAGTTTGTCGCAAAGAGTTGTAAATCGGCTGACGGATGCTCGCTCAGTTTCAACAGATATTCCTGCCCGTCGGCTTCGGCAAAATAGCGGGTAATCAATTTGCGCCCGAAGGCTTGCACAGACGGCATAACACTGTCACAGATGCTTACCAGAATTGCCGGTGTAAACTCCTCTGCCTCAAATCGGGTATCGAAAATATCGAACCAAAATTCGCGTGAATCATCCCATTTTACATCAAGCAACTTTATAGCTTTCATCATCTCGTCAAGATGATGTTCCGGGTTGGTGGACGCCCGCAGCCGATGAATTATTTTGGAGAATATCGCCCATGAGGCTTCCCGAACAGCGCGAATTTCATGATTAGTCAGTTCAATGAGGTCTGTAAAATCGAACTCCTGCGCGAAAGCATAATCTTCAGATGCTTTGAAAGAGAACAGAACGCCGCCAAGTTCCTGTACTACACCCGATTTTGATGTTACCAATTGCCACGCTGTGCCACGTGTCGCTTCTCGCATCCAGTAAACACCGACATCTTCACGCATAATCTTGGCGATCGTTGAGTGAATATCCTCGTTTACTTTCTTATCAAGAAGCGCTATTAGAAGATGCCCTGTCAGTCTTAATGAAAACTCTCTGTGTTGCTCAGGCGATAGCGGATCATCGTCCGGTTCAGGTGGCCCAATCTGATTGCGCGGGTCGGGACGTTCAGGCAGCAAACAGAGTTGGCGAATAACCGGACGAATGGAGTTTCGTAAATCCTCCAGTTCGTGCATGGCAAATGC
>Ga0187894_10001891_pt1 | contig 26076 bp, 20 predicted proteins | sample GBC1701081metaG_FD_136650 | JGI IMG/M metagenome (GOLD analysis project Ga0187894, IMG submission 136650) | White microbial mat communities from a lava cave in the Kipuka Kanohina Cave System on the Island of Hawaii, USA - GBC170108-1 metaG ... | reverse complement strand
TGATCGCGTTCCTCGGCAGCGACGACGCGAAGTTCATCAACGGCAGCCAGTACACGATTCACGGCGGCATGAATCCGTTCTGAAGCAACGCGGCGCTCGAAAACTGCGCCGCGTGCCGAGCAGGAGAACCGGGCGCCGCGCAAAACGGCGCCCGGCTCGCTCCTCATTCCAGGTTGAAGCAGCTCTCGACCGCAGTGCGGTTGCCATTTTCGTCTCGCGCGAGGATCTCGAACTTCACCTCGCCGTCCGCGAGCGCCAACAGGTCGTCGCTCACTTGGAACGACGTCACTTCCGGCGGCAGCACCACGCCCGACTCGACGTCGGTACCGAGCAGCTCGACGATCAGCTCGTAGCTCTCGATCGCGATCGCGCCCGGGTCTCCGAGCGTGGGGTGGTTCATCGTCACCGCATCCCAGCTGAAGACGATCGGCGCGGCGACCGTCGGCAGCGCCGCGCTGCAGTTCACCGGCGCGGCGACGCCCGAGATTTGCACGTTGCCAGCCGGCGCGGGAAGCACGTGCGACAGCTCCACCTCGCTCTCGAGCTTCCCGCCGTCGAGCTTCCTCGCCTCGATCTCATAGGTGCCTTCCGGGAAGCGCTTGAAAATTTCCGCGGCGGGCAGCTCGTCGAAGGTCGGCTCTGCGCTCTCGAAGCTGAGCTCCGTGAGGCCGTGCTTGCCGAGCCGACCGCGAGCCGTGATGTCGAGGATCACGCGCTCACCCGGATCCTCGATCCGCAGCCGGCGCCAGTCGTCGCCGTCGATCAGCGAATGAACGCCGAGATCTCCGTCCGTATCGTTCAGCTCGAAGAAGAACTCCGCCTCGCCGAACTCCGTCTCCTCGTCTTCTCCTCCGTCCTGTGCGTTTGCGCCGACGGCCGCGAGCGCCGCAGCGAAGAACAGCGCTCCCGCAGTGCGGCACTGCCGCGAGCTGATGCTCCTCATGTCACTTCCTCCTTGTCGGCAGTGCGCAAAATGCGCGGCCGATTTCCAGCGGAAGTGAGCAAGCCACGTGCCTGGCGTCGTTCGTTCGCGCCGCGGATTTCGGCGTCGCGGCCTGCCGAGATCGGCAGGCGCGGTGCTGGACTCGGCAGGAGAACGGCGCGCGCTCGCGTTCGACTCGCAGCCGCGGCGGCCGATCAAGCCAGGATCGCGCGCGCCTCGAGTAGGTGCGCGCGCAGCTTCGCGACGTCGAGCTGCGCGGGTGCGATTCCGTCTCGAAATGCCAGCGCAGCGGCGGCGCCCGCGGCCTCGCCGGTCGCGAAGCAAGCGGGAATCTCCTTGGTCGCGTGATGCACGCGGTGATCCACCGAGATGCAGCGCCCGGCCACTAACAAGTTCGGCAGCTCTCGCGCCAGCAGGCAGCCGTACGGAATCGAGTAAAGCGCGCCGTACTTCGTCCAGTGACCGGTCAGCGCGACGCCGTCCTCTAAAATGCGGCCTTCTTCCTCGCGCGCGAGCACGCGCCGCCCGAGCAGGCGCCGGCTCTCGGTGATGCCGAGCGCGTCCGCGACGCGGCACAGATGTGCGCGCGCGAACGCCGGGTCGTCTTTGCGCAGCTGATCGAGCTCCGCCATCACACGGCGCCGGCACTCGAGCTCGGCGTACGTGAGATCCTCTGGCGAGGTCGCATCGATCGCGCGCGAGATCTTCTCGGTCGCGCCCCACGGCATCAGCACGCGGCCTTCGCCGACGGTGCGGAAGCCTCGGCCGCGCAGCGCGGCGGCGTCCGCATCGTCGACGCCGCCGAGCACGAACCACTGCCACGGCAGCACCCGCTCGCTCTCGTGCGCACAGCCGAGGCGCGCGAACAGGTCGCCGTCGCCGCTGGCGTCGATCACGCTCTGCGCGCGAATCGCGAAGCGGCCGGCCTTCGACTCGAACAGCACGCCCGCGACGACGCCGTGTTCAAGCCACGGGTCGCAGCCCCAGGCGTCCAATAACAACTCGACGCCGGCTTCGCGCGCGAGCTCGGCCAGCGCGAACTTCAGCTCCTCGCAGTCGTAGGCGACCGAGTAGCGCACGACGTGCGGAGGGCGTCCCCAGACCAGGCCGTGCCGTTGCTCGCGTGCGACGAGCTCGCGGTCGCCCCGGCCCCATTCGCTCGCTGCGGGGAAGTAGGCGGCGCCGCGTGCAGCGAGCCGATCCACGACCTCCTGACAAATTCCGCCGACGACCTGGCGACCGCGGCCGTCGTCGAGCGTCAGCAGCAACAGGATCAGCCCGCTGCTCGCGAGCCCGCCGAGCGAGCCCGTGCGCTCGACCAGCATCACGCGCGCTCCCGCGCGCGCAGCCGCGATCGCCGCGGCGACGCCGGCGCTGCCGCCTCCGACGACCAGCACGTCCGTCTCGTGTCGGAGAGGGATCGCGCGCGCGGGCTCGGCAACACTGGCGGGCGCGGGCGGCTTCATGCGCGCATCGTTGCTTGGGCGCAGGCTCGATTGCAACGCGAACGCGAGCGCCTATCTTGCCGCGCCTCTTCCCCGATAGCTCAGCTGGTAGAGCAAGCGGCTGTTAACCGCTAGGTCGTAGGTTCGAGTCCTACTCGGGGAGCCAGTTTTCTTCGAGCTTCGCTCGCCTCAGTCGGGGCTGCGCGTCGAAGGTTGCGAGGGACTGGCTCGCTGCGCGCCGACTGCGCGAGCTGGGGCTCGCGCGGGTCGGCTTGCGGGTGGCGACGGCCGTGATGCGCCGTCGCTGCTCTGCGGCTCTCGGAGCGGCTCGAGCTTCGCTCGCCTCGCTCGCGGTCGCTGGCGCCAGCGGAGACGCGAGTTTTGGGCGGTAGCGGTGTCGTAATGTGAGCGATGCCGCTGGCGCGTGCGCTCGGGTTTGCGTCGCTGACGTTTTATGGCGTCGGGATCATTCTCGGCGCGGGGATCTATTCCGTGCTCGGTGTCGCGGCGGCCCGCACCGAGGATGCGCTGTGGATGAGCTTTGCGCTCAGCAGCGGGATCGCGCTGCTCACGGCGCTGTCGTATGCGGAGCTCGCGACGATGCTGCCGCGGGCAGGTGCGGAGTTCAGCTATCTGCGGCGCGCGTTTCCTCGGCTGCCGTCCGTCGCGCTCGTCACGGGTTTGCTGGTCGCCCTTTCTGGCGCCGCGACGGCGGCGACGGTTGCGATCGCGTTCGGCGGCTACCTGCAGGCCTTCGCGCAAATCCCGGTCGGGCTCGCGGCGGGAGCTCTGATCGGCGCGGCGCTGGCGCTGAACCTCGTCGGCGTGAAGGAATCGGGCTGGGTGAATGCGGCCTTCACGCTGATCGAAGCCGGTGGGCTGTTGATCTTCATCGCACTCGGCGCAACGTCCGAGAAGTTCGGCGCCGCGTTCTTTTCGGCGCCGAGCTTCGCGGTCATTCCCGGCGCGGCGCTCGTCTTCTTCTCGTTCCTCGGCTTCGAGAACATCGCGAACCTCGCCGAGGAGGCGAAGCACCCGCAGCGCGATTTGCCGCGCGCGATTTTCGCGAGCCTCGCGATCGCCTCGGCGCTCTACGTCGGCGTCGCCGTCGCAGCGGTCGCGCTGCTCCCGCCCGAGCAGCTCGGCGCGACGCAGGCGCCGCTCGCGGACGCGGCGCGCGCGCACTCAGCGAGGCTCGCGGGAGTGCTCGGCGGCATCGCGCTGTTCGCGACTGCGAACACCGCGCTCGTCTCGCTGCTCGTCGCGAGCCGCGTCGTGTTCGGCATCGCGCGCGACGGAAAGCTGCCGCGCGCGCTCGCGGCGGTGCAGCGGCGACGAAAGACGCCGTGGGCGGCGACGCTGGCGGTCAGCGCGACTGCGCTGGCGCTGCTGCCGATCGGCGGCGTCGAGATCGTCGCGAGCGTGTCTTCGTTCGCCTCGCTGCTCGCGTTCGCCGCAGTGAACGCCTCGCTGATCGCGCTGCGCCGCAGCGAGCCCGAGCGTCGTCGCCGATTTCGCGTGCCGGGTGCGATCGGCGGAGTGCCGATTCTGCCCGCGCTGGGCGCCATCGCGACGCTCGCGATCGCGACGCAGCTCGAGCCCGCGGCGCTCGGCATCGGCGGCGGCGCAGCGCTCGCGCTCGCCTGCTACGCCGTGCTTCGAAACCGCCGAAGCACCTGATGACTACTTCGCTGGGCTGCGGCCGATCTCCAGGTCGACGACGACTCCGAAATGGTCGCTCGGCCAGACGGCTTGTCCGTTACTCCGCCTCCGCGATCCGCGAGGCCGGCGCCTCGCTTCCGTCCGCGAGCACGCCGATCACTTGGTAGCGGTCGCCGGATTCGCCGCCGGCGTGCACGTACGAAGCGGAGGTCGCGCGCGCAATCTCCTCGCCGTTGCGCAAGATGCGCGTCTCGCGGAAGCCCGCCTGCGCGCTGGGGCTCCACGAGAGTCGCACTCCGCTGGCGGTCGACGCGGCGCGCAGCTCGTAGCCGATGCCCGCGATCTCCACCGAATCCGACGGACGCGAGCGCAGGCCGTCCGCATCGATCGCGATCAGGCGGTACGCAACGATCTCGCCCACGCTGACTGCGGCGTCGGTGGCGCTGCTCGCGCTTGCCGGCAGCTCCGCAACGAGCTCGGGCTCCTTCGCCTCCGCGCGCTTGCGGATCAACCGATAGCCGCGCAGATCGGGCTCGACGTTCGCCTCCCACTGCAGCGTGTTCGCCCCGATCGTCTGCGCAGCGACGCGTAGGCCGGTCGGAGGCAGCGGCTCGCCCTTCGTGACCGCGCGTTCGGCGCCGCTGGGATCGCCGACGCCGCCGGCCGCGTCGATCGACGCGACGCGGTAGTAGAAGACGCCGAGATCCGGCAGCGCGGTGTCGAGATACACGGTTCGGTGTCGGCCCTCGATGCGCGCGAGCTCGGCATACACGCCGCTCGGGCTCGGGCTGCGCGAGACGACATAGCCCGTCACGTTCGGATCGCTCGCCGGCTGCCAGCGCAGCGCCACACGGCGCGGCAGATGGCTGTAGGCCTGCACGCTCGGGGGCGGAGCTGGCTTCGCCGCCGTGGTGCCGGAGGCGATCGCCGCGAGCGCGGAGCCCACGCGGCCGCTGCGGTCGAACGGGCGCACGCGGTAGTAATAAGTCTCGGCGTGCGCGAGCCCGCCGCCCGCCAAGCCGAGCGTGCGCTTCGGAGCGAGGTCGCGGCCCGCGTCCACGTAGACGGTCTGGAAGCGATCGGCGAGCGTCGCGATGTATGCGAACGGCCCATCCGCGCTCGCCGCGCGATCGATCACGTAGCCGGCGACCTCCGGCTCGCGGCTCGCGTCCCAGCGCAATGGGATTGCACGCAGCTCGCCGCTGATCGCGCGCAGCCCCTCGACGCGCGCGAGCTCGGCATTCGGCTCGTCGCGCAGCTGCGGCGCCGGCTCGGGCCCGCGCGGCGCGAGCTTCTCGCGCATCTTGCCCAGGTCCAGCGAGCTCGCGCACGCGAGCGCGAGCGGCAGCACGAGCGCGCCGAACGCCGCGCTGCGCTTCACGGCTTCGCCGTCGCCGAAGGAGGCGGCGCGGCGCGCATCTCCTCGAGGCGCTCGAGCAGCTTTTGCGCTCGCGCGCTGTAGTCGCGCGCCTCGGAATTGCCGGGATCGATCAGCAGCACAAGCTCCCATTGGTCGAGCGCAGCTTGCAGATCCTCGCGCTGGAAGTGACGGCGCCCCGCCTCGAGCAGGCCGGGCACCTGCGCGTCGAGCGCGCGGCGCAGTGCAGCGAGATGGCTGCGCGCGGCTGCGTGGCTCGCATCGGCGTCGATCGCGGCGAGGTCGTAGCGGATCGCTTGCAGTGGATCCCCGCTCGCCTCGGCGCCGAGCGCGTTCTGGAAATAGCCCTCCGCGCGAATCTCGAACTCGCGGGGACGCGTGCTCACGCGCGGCCGAGGCGCGACGTCCGGGTCCGTGGGATCCGGCGTCGCGTTCGCCGCCGGCGCGCTCTCGGTGCGCAGGCGCTCGATGTACGCGAGATTTCCGCGCGCCGTCACGTTCTGCGGATCGAGCTCGAGCACCGCGCGAAACGCCGATTCCGCTTCGCGGAAGCGCCCCGCGTCGAGCCGATCGTTCGCGCGCGCGAGGCTGGCCTCGATGCGCGTCGCGAGCGCCTCTGCGAGCTGGCGCTGACAGTCCGCGACCTCGGGCGAGAACGCGTCGAGCACGCGCAGGCTGCTGACATGCACGCGCGCGGCGGCGAGATCGTCGCGCGCGAACGCGGCGCGAAACAGAGCGAGGCCTTCGGCGCGCCCCTTCGCGACGCGGCGCGAGAGCTCCTGCACGTGCGCGAGCGTGGTGCGGTCGTTCGGCTCGATGCGCAGCGCGAGGCGGTAATCGAGCACCGCTTCCGCGAGCCGGCCGCGCTCCTCGAAGTAGCGGCCGCGCTGCAGGTAGCGTTCGATCAGCTGCCCGCGCTCTTCGGCAACGGCATCGATGCGGCCCTGCGCCGAGGCGTAGTCGAGCTCGGCCGAGTCGATCTTCTCCCAGACCGCGATCGCCTCCGCGCGGTCGCCCGCCTGATACACCTGCTCGCCGCGTTCGAGCGCGGTCGTGCAAGCGAGCGCGCTGCAGGCGCAGGCGCTCGCGAGCCAGCGCTTTCGCGCTCGCACTAGGCGGCGGCCTCGCTCGCCGGCAGGTCGACGGAGTAGACGTGCACCGGCTCCTGCCGCCCCGAAAGCTGGCGCTCGCCCTCGAAGCGCAGGCGATGGCTGCCGCGCACCCGCCGCTGCACGGCCTCGGACACCAGGATCTCGCCGGCCCGCGCGAGCTTCTCGAGGCGCGCGGCCACATTCACCGAATCGCCGATTGCGGTGAAATCGGTGCGGCGATCGGAACCGATGTTGCCGACGACGACGGGGCCGGTGTGGATGCCGATCCCGACGCCGATCACATGCTCGCCCGGCTCGAGCTTCGCGTTGCGTTCTTCGACCGCCCGCGCGATGTCGACGCCGGCGCTGACCGCCGCGATCGGGTGGTCCGCGCTCGGCACCGGCGCGCCGAAGTAGGCCATCACCGAATCTCCGATGAATTTGTCGATGGTGCCGCCGCGGGCGAGGATGCGATCGCTGACGAGCTGGAACACGTCGTTGAGAAGCGCGACGACGTCGGCCGGTTCGAGGCCCTCCGAGAGGCGCGTGAAGCCGCGGATGTCCGCGAACAGCACGGTCACGTCGCGCTCGACGCCCTTCAGGTCTGCGCCCTCGGGGCTCTCCAGCAGTGTCTGCAGCACGTAGTCGCTCGCGTAGCGGCCGAAGGCCTGCTGGATGCGCGCCTTTTGCTGCAGCGACTCGCCCATCTCATTGAACGCCGCCGTCAGCTCGCCGACCTCGTCGCGGGAGGTCGGCGGCACGCGCACCGCGAGGTCGCCGGCGGCGAGGCGTTCGACGCCGGCGCGTAGCCGTCGCAGGGGCCCGACCAGCAGCGCGACGAAACCGAGGCCGGCGATCACGCCGAACGCGGTCACACCGAGCGCGACCCACGCCAGCTGCGTGCGCGTCTCGCGTAGGATCGGACCGACCAGCTGCGCGAGATCGATCTCGATCTTCGCTTCGCCGATGCGGTCGTTGCTCCAAGTCACCTCGGCCGCGACCGAGAGGCGATCCCGCTCGCGCTCGAGGTACACGCCGTTCTCGTAGCTCTCGGCGAGCGTCGCAGGAATTCCACCGAAGGCAGGTTCGAGCGCCGCCGCGACACGGCCGTCGCGCATCGCCAGCTGCACCGCCACGACACCGCGCTCCGCGCCGGCATTCTGGACGAGCGCGCGCAGCGCGAGCTGATCGTCCTCGATCAGCGGCACCTTCGCGTCCTGCGCGAGGTTCTTCGCCAGCGCGATCGCCGAACGTTCGATCTCTGCTTCGACCGATGCCCGCTCGTGACGCGTCGCCATCCAAGCGAGCACGACGCACGCGACGACGAGCAGAGCGATCACGAGCGCGCTGAACTTGAGTTGCAGGGATCGCACGCGCGACTCCCAGCCTCCTACGAGGCTTCGCTCGCGTTGAGCTCGAAGCGGATCTCGCGGATCTCGAGCTCGCGCATCCCCTTGGGCACCTGTACGCGCACGCTCGAGTCCCGCTCCTTGCCCATGATCGCCCGGGCCACCGGAGATGTGACGGAAATCATGCCGCGCGCGATGTCGGCCTCGTCCTCGCCGACGATCGTGTAGGTGACCTCGTCCCCCGAGGCGACGTCCGAGAGCACCACGGTTGCGCCGAAGCTGACCCGCTCGTCGCTCTGGCCGCGCCCGTCGATCACCTGAGCGCGCGCGAGGCGATCCTCGAGCAGCCGAATGCGCGCCTCGATCTGCCCCTGCTTCTCCTTGGCGGCGTGGTACTCGGCGTTCTCGGAGATGTCGCCGTGCGCCCGCGCGACCTCGATCTCCTTGACGATCCGCGGCCGATCCGTGCTCTTCAGACGCTTCAGCTCCTCGTCGAGCATGGCTTTGCCACGCGGCGTCATGGGAATGCGGTCGGACATGGAGCCTCGGAGCGAGGGAAACGCCCTTCGATCGGGGGGCCGAGAGGGCAACGAGAACGCGCCGAGGCTAACCACCGCACATGGAGGACGCCAAGGAAACCGCGGGCTTGCGGGCCGAGAGCGCACCCGAGCCGCCCGTGAGGCGATGGGTCCCAATCGCGATCGCCTTCTACACCGCTCTGCTGGTGGTCGCGATCGGTTGGCGTTGGCTCGCCGATGCTGAGCTGCCATGGCGGGCGCCCGGCGACTTGGGCTGGAGCGCTGGCGCTCCCGAGGCGTGGCCGATCTGGGCGCGGATCGGCTCCGGGCTCGGCCTCGGATTCGCGCTGATCGCGGCGTCTCGGGTCTGGACGGAGCGCTCCGAGGCGGGCCGGGCGCTCGCCGATCAGCTCGCGAGCCTGGTTCACGGCCTGAGCACCGAGCGCGTTCTCCTGCTCGCCGCGGTCAGCGGGCTCGCCGAGGAGGCGTTCTTCCGCGGCGCACTCCAGCCGCGCGTCGGCTGGCTCGCCGCGTCGCTGCTGTTCGGGCTCGCTCACTTCCATCCGCGCCGTGCGTTGAGGGTCTGGTCGGCGTCGGCGGCGTTTGCCGGGCTCGCGTTCGGCGCGCTGTTCGAGGCGAGCGGCGACCTCGTCGCGCCCGCGCTCGCGCACGCTGTCGTCAACGCGGTGAATCTGCGCTGGCTCGCGCGCGCCGAGTCCCGCCAGGGCCGATCCCCGAGAAACGGGCTCTGAGCCGTTTCTTGCCGTGTTCAGCGGGCGTCGCGGTACTGCACGTCCTTGAACTCGGCGAACAGCGGCACGAGATGACCGCGCCGGTACTTGCCCGTCGACGTCACCGGGATATCGCTGCCGAAGATCACGACCTTCGGCGACTTTCCGAACGGCAGCTTTTCGCGGCAGGCGCGCAGGATCGCCGCCTCGTCGAGCGCGGCGCCGGGCTCCAGCATCACGTAGGCGCCCACCTCCTCGCCGTACCACTTGTTCTCGAAGCCGACGGCGAGGCCGCGTGCGACGCCCGGGATCGCGTTCAGCACCTCGTCGATCTCGAACGGCGAGAGGTTCACGCCGCCGCGGATGATCAGCTCCTTCAGCCGGCCGGTGATGAAGTAGTAGTCGCGGCCGTCTGCGCCGCGGCGAAAGAAGCCCTCGTCGCCGCTGCGAAACCAGTCGTGCGCGAAGGTTTCGGCGTTCGCTTCGGGGCGCCGGTAGTAGCCGCGCATCACGTTGACGCCGCGGATCACGATCTCGCCGCGTTCGCCGTCGGGCAGTGGATTGCCCTCGGCGTCGTGGATCGCCATCTCGTTCGGCGGCAGCGGCGTGCCGATCGACGGGAAGCCGTGCTCGCGCAGCCAGCCGCGATGCTCCGCATCGGAGAGCGCGACCGGCAGCATGCTCGAATAACAAGTCGTCTCGCTGAGCCCGTAGCCGTGCACGATGCGGAAGCCGAAGCGGTCTTCGAAGCGGGCGGCCAGCTCCACTGTGAGCGGGCCGGCGCCGCAGATGAAGTGGCGGAAGCGCGGCAGCTCGCGGCCTTCATAGCCGCGCGCGTCTTCGAGCAGGAACGCGAGCAGCGTCGGAACGACCGACACGATCTCGACGCCGGTGCGGGCCGCCAGCTCCCAGAAGTTGCTCGCCTGGAACTTCCGCGTCAGCACGACGCTGCCGCCCGCCAGCAGCGGCGCGATCAGCGTGACGACGATGCCGTTCACGTGATGCGTCGGCAGCACGCACATCACGCGCGAGTGCTCGCCGAGGCCATGCCAGAGCACCAGCGCATGCGCGTCGACGAGCAGGTTTTGCTGCGTCAGCACGACGCCCTTCGGTGCGCCGGTCGTCCCCGACGTGTAGACGATCAGCGCCTCGTCCTCGGGCTGTGGCACCTCCGCGGGCGTGCTCGCAGGCTCGGCCGCCGCGGGAGACGGCGCGCTCACGTCGTGCCAGCGTACGAACGCGGTGCTGTCGTTCAGCTTCTCGACGCGGTCGCGCGCCTGCGGCAGATAGAGCGCGGCGCACGCCTCGGAGTTGCGCAGCACGAACGCGATGCGCTCGTCGTCCTCGCTCAGATTGATCGGAACCACGCTCGCGCCGATCGACCACGCCGCGAAGTAGGTGATCGGCACTTCGGGATCGTTGACGAACAGCGTCGCGACGCGCTTGCCGCGCGCGACGCCGAGCGCCCGTAACAAGCGCTCGCGTTCCGCGACGCGCGAGATCAGCTGCGCGTACGACAGCTCGCTGCGCTCGGCGCCGTCGCGAAAATCGAGGTAGCTGCGCTCGCCGGCCACCGCGCGCGCTCCGAGCAGTGCATCGAACGTGCGAAACGGCAGCCCGTCCAGGCAGGGCGCGGTCGCCTCGCTGGCGCGCGCGCGCGCGATCCGCTCCAGCGTCGCTTCGTCTCCGAGTGTCAGCGTCATGCGCGGAGCAGCATTGCAGCGTGCAGGCCGACTCGCATCGCGCGCACCTCGCGTTTCAGCGCCCCGAGCCCCGAGCCCCGAAGAGAGACAGAACCGCCGAGCGGGTGCAGGCACAGACCGAGGACGTTCCAGCAAGCCGTCCAGCGCCGCGCAGCGGCGCAGACGGCGCGCAGTGAGCCGCAGGCGAATGGAATTCGCTATTGGCGAACGGAGCTCGGAAAAGGATGGCGAGCGGAGCTCGGAAAAGACTTGCGAGCGGAGCTCGTACGGACTTGCCATATTCCGCCGCCTTCGGGGCGTGGCGCAGTTTGGTAGCGCGCTTCGTTCGGGACGAAGAGGTCGCTGGTTCGAATCCAGTCGCCCCGACCAACCTCTCCTCAGCCGGCCGCGTCCAGGCGCGATCGCGCAGCCGGCGATTATTAGGCTGCGCGCCTGCTCGCATTCGCGGCTGGTCGCGAGCGCCGCGCGCATCGGCCGCTGCGCAGCCGCCCGGCAACTCGGCGGGAACAGCCGCCCGCGTGCAGAGAGTTCGCTGGCGCTCGCCAACCGGCAATCGCTGCGCGCGAGCGCGCACGCGCAAGTCCGCGAGAACACAGCGTTTTCGTTGACACTCCCAGACCCCGATGGCACGATGGCTCGACCCGTTATTGCTGCGCGCGACCGCGCGAGCGGAGATCCGCATGACCACTTCCGAGCTGGCCTGGGAGCTGGCGGATCTCTTCGGAGAGCTCGAGACGGCGCAGATCAACGAGATGCTGGCGAAGAACGTGCCGCTCGAAGCACTCGAGTTCTTCGGCTCCTACGCGGAGTCGTTTGCGAAGAGTCAGCGCCTCGAGGAGCGTGCCGCCGGTCGGCTGCCGAACCTGATGCTGCTCGGCTACTTGCTGCGCGTGCTCGAGGAGCGCCTGCTCGAAGAGGGCGACGAGACGGCGGACTAAATCTCGACTTGCCCGGCTTCATTCCGACTTGCCCGCGCCGAGCCACCTCGAGGCGTGCGTCACCGGAGCCGGGGCGCAGGGGAGATCGAGGACGCGCCACGCGTTGGGCGGTTAGCTGACACGCGGATAACCGCCTCCGAGTTCGTCGCGCGCGACGCGCAGTCTGAGCGCCCGTAGTTCGAGCTGCTGCGCCTGCGTACTCCCGCGCATCAACAGCGAACGTGCGGGCGTCCGATGGCAACGCAGGCGCGCAGCGGAAGCGGCCGGCGGGCAGCATGAAGTTCGACCTGATCGTGATCGGCGGAGGGATCGCTGGCGCGTCGGCGGCAGAGGAAGCGACGCGCCGCGGCTCGCGCGTGCTCGTCGTCGATCCGTTCGATGCGGCGCAGGGCGCGGCCCGCACCGGCGCAATTCCGCTCGCGACGCTGCGCCAGCTCAGCATTCGGCATCGCCGACCGAGCGCCGCGCGCGGGAGCAGCACGCATTTCGCCGGCGCGATCGCGCACGCGCTCGAGCAGCGCGAAGAGCGCGCGCGAGCGCACGCCGGCGAGGCGTGCGAGCGGCTCGGTCGGCAGGGCGTTCACGTCTTCCGCGGCTCCGCGGAAGTCGTCGGGCCGCAGCGCGTACGCCTCTCGGACGGTGCGCTCGCGAGCGCGGACGCAATCATGCTCGCGACCGGCAGCGCGCCGCGCCGGCCCGGGCGATTCCCTTGGGAGAGCGGGATCGCACAGGACTCGCAGGCGGCGCTCGCGGCGCGCGAGCTGCCGCGAGCGGCGCTCGTGATCGGCGCCGAGGAGGAAGGCTGCGAGATCGCGGCGGTGCTCGCAGGGCTCGGCGTGCAGGTCACGCTCGTCGAACGCCGGCGCAAGCTGTTTCGCTTCGCGGACCGCGACCTGCTCGATCATCTCCATCTGGGCTTTCGACTGCTGGGGGTCACGGTCGTGATGGAGGACGAGATCGTCTCGATCGACGTGCGCGGCGAGGCGGAGGCGCAGCACGCGCACGTCGCACTCAGCAGCGGCCGCATCGAGATCTGCGACCGCATCATCGTTGCCGCGGGGCGCAAACCGCGCAGCGATTTCGCCGACGTCGCGGGCCTCGATCGCGACGTTCGGGGTTTCGTCTCGGTCGACGAGAACGGGCGCACCTCACTCCCTTGGCTGTTCGCCGCGGGCGACGTGACCGGCCCGCCGTTCCGCGTCGGAACGGCCGTGTGGCAGGGCCGCACTGCGACGGCGAACGCGCTCTCCGGTGCGACCCGCTCGCCGGGCGAGCTCACGCACTGCGTGCACACGCTCCCGCAGATCGCGACGGTGGGCGTCGGCGAGGACGCGTGCCGTCTGCTCGGCCGCGACATCATCGTCGGCACCGCCGGCGAGCGCGATCTGCTCGTCACGAGCGGAACCCAAGACCCGGTGCGCGTCCTCAAGCTCGTGTTCGACCGCGAGAATCGCGTGCTGCTCGGCGTCCAGATCGCGGGCGGAAGCGCGGTCGAGCTGATCCACGTCGGCGCACTGCTCGTTGGAAGCGAGGCGCGCATCGACGACGTCGCGGACATGGTGCTCGACCATCCCGCGCAGTGCGACGCGTTTCGCGCGGCCGCTTGGGCGGCACTCGCGCGAGTCGAGGAGCCCGCTACGCCGGCGGCCTCGGCCGCCGAGCACGCACTTCCCTAGGCGCGAGTTCCGGCCGCGCTTTCCCTGCGTTTGCGGAGCGCCGCCGAGCGCGCCTTGTCGGTCCGTTGCATCGTCTGCACGCGATTGCGCCCGGCCGCCTTTGCCGCGAACAGCGCGTGATCGGCGCTCGCGACGACTGCCTCAGCGCTCTCCACGTTCGCCGCGCGCGAGGCGACTCCGATGCTGAGCGTCGGCGAGATCGGCGCGCCGTGCTGCGTCGGGACGCGCAGCGCCTCGACATCGCGCCGCAAGTATTCGCCGAGCACGATGCCGCCCTCGAGCGGAGAAGCGACGACGGCCATGAACTCCTCGCCGCCGTAGCGCCCGACGACGTCCGTGCCGCGCACGCGCTGTGCGAAGACGCCGCCGATCGCAGCGAGCACGGCGTCGCCGCTCGGATGTCCATGCGTGTCGTTGATCTTCTTGAAGTGGTCGACGTCGGCCATCAACACGCTGAACGGAGTGCCGAGCCGCCGCGAGCGCTGCCACTCGAGCTGGACCGCGTCGTTCAGGAAACGCCGATTGCGCAGGCCGGTGAGCGCATCCGTCGTCGAGAGCAGCTCGAGCTGCGCGTTGCGTTCGCAGAGCTCGCGCTGCAGCCGGGCGAGCTCGAGATGAAGGCCGACGCGCGCGACGATCTCGCCCGGGTCGACCGACTTCGCGATCACGTCGCGCGCGCCGCGCGTCAGCAGCGCAGTCCGCAGCGCGGGCTGCGGAACCGCCGTCAGCATCAGGATCGGCGTGCGGCGAGCCTGATCGGACGAGGCCAACGCGAGCAGCTTCTCCCCGCCGATTCCGGGCATCTCGACGTCGCAGAGCACGAGGTCGGGCTTGCTCTCCTGGAGCAGGCGCAGCCCCGAGATGCCGTCGCTCGCCTCGATCACGTTCTCGCACAGACCCGATTCGGAAAGCAGGCGTGTCAGCCGCGCGCGCTGCGTCGGGGAGTCTTCGACGACCAGGACGGTCGTCATGCGTGCGGGGCGGCGGCCGGCGTCGGTTCCGCCATCGCCGCGAGCATCGCCGGGAATCTCCGCAGGTAGTGGCGTAACGCGGCGCGCTCGAGCGTGCGCCCGACGACCGGCTTCTCTCGGCCCAGCGAGTCGAGCGAGTAGGAGTCGATCTCGAGCAGCTGCACCGGCGTCAGCGCGTGGGCGCTGTCGACGTGGGGGATGCCGAGCACGGCGGGCACACCGCCGAAGACCTCACCGACCGACACGGTGCCGAGGTCGACTGCCCGCGCGTTCGCGCCGCGTGCGGAGAGCCCGACGCTCCCCTGCGCGACGATGAAGATCGAGCTCTCGTCCCACGGCGCCGCACCCTCCGCGTAGATCTGAACGCCCTCGATGAACTCCCGCCGGCGCGTACAGAGCGAGAGATCCATCAGGATGTCGATGTCCGTGTTCGCGAACTCGGATTGGTCGACGAGGAAGCGCGACAGCTCGAGCGCACGCTGGTTCAGCAGCTGCCAGAGCGCGGTCAGCTCGCCGGGAGGCGGCGCGAGGAACTCGACGCCGAGCATGTAGCTCTCGTCCGTCGGGCTCGCGCGCTGCCACGCACCGCGCGCGCGCAGCGCGAGCTCTCGGCGGCCGTTCGGGATGCGGATCCCCGTCACCAGCTCCAGCGGGACCGCCTGGGCCAGGCGGATGCACAGGCCGCCGATACCCAAATCGAGGGAGGCGCCTTGCGCCGCAACCTCGCTGCCGTCGATCTCGACCTCGACGCGCGACGCGAGCGCGACGCGCGGGCTGGTTCGCCGTTCCGGGCTGGGCCCGCTGCTCGGCGGCCCCGCGGCTGCGAATCGTTCGTGCATTCCCCTCTCCGCGCCGGCGAGCGGATTGCCGGGCTCGCCTGTGTTCGGAAGCGCGCCGCCGTCAGTCGATACGCACTCCCTCGCGTGCAGCGCCGCGTTGTGACTGAGAGCGGCCGCGGAAACTTCGTAGCCGCGAGCCCGGAGGATTTCTTCGCTTCCAAGTGTTTCTTCTTAGGGCGGACCTGCGCGCGAACTCAGTAGAGTGCGGGGTCAACGGGAGTCGTGAGACACCCGAAATCGAGCGCGTATCTCGGGGGGGATCCATGGCGCTCTCAGTCGTTCTCGTCGATGACCACGCAGTAGTTCGCGCAGGTATTTGCCGACTGATCGAATCGACCGGCGAGTTCGAGGTCGTCGCCGAGGCCGCCGACGGCCGGGCGGCCGTCGAAACGGTGCAGCGCGCGAAGCCGGCGCTAGTTGTTATGGACGTCTGGCTGCCCAAGCTCTCGGGGATCGACGCGACGCGCCAGATCCGCCAGACGGTCCCTGCGACGAAGGTCGTGATCCTCTCGCAGCATGAGCGGCCGGATATCGTCGAATCGGCGCTGCGCGAGGGCGCCTCCGGCTACGTGCACAAGGGCGGCGCGCCCGAGGACCTGCTCTCCGCGCTGCGCTGGGTGCACGCGGGCAAGTGTTTCCTCTCTCCCGAGATCGCCGGCGGTGTCGTCGGCGCCGTCTCGCGACCGCCGCAGGAGCGAGGTCAGCCGGTCTCGCGGCTCTCGAGCCGCGAGCGCGAAGTGCTGCAGCTGATCGCGGATGGCTTGTCGAGCAAGGAAGTCGCGAGCGAGCTCGGCGTCTCGACGCGAACCGCAGAAACGCACCGCTTCAGCCTGATGAACAAGCTCGGCATCCACAAAGTCGCGGGCCTGGTGCGCTTCGCCGTGCGCGAAGGTCTGATCGCGCCGTGAGCGCCGTCGCATCGCCCTGGAGCGCGCTGCCGAGGCGCGCGTGAATCCGAGCAGCGGCCGAGCGGGGCCGGTGGCTCCGCTCGAATCGCGCGACGACCCGCGCGTAGCCTGCGAATTCCGCGTGGCGCTCCACACCGAGCTTTCGACGCCGCTGGTTGCGGCAGCGCGGGACGTCAGCGTCGGCGGCCTGTGCGTCGCGACCGCTTATCCGTTCGCGTTCCAGTCGCTCGAGTCCGTCGCGTTCGAGCTCGGGCAGGCTCCGCTGCGGCTGCGCGCGAACGGGCGCTGGCAGCGCACCGACGCGGCATCGCAGACGGTGCTGACCGGCCTCGAGTTCGCGCCGCTCGAGGCGCGCATCGAAGACCTGCTCTGGGATTTCGTCGTCGATACCGGCAAGGACATCGCGCGCTTCATCCATCGACGCTCGGCGTTGCGCGGCATCGGCCTCGACGGCGCGCTCGGCATCGCGCACGCCAGCCGGCTGCGCGTGCTGCGCGCCGGCGAGCTGATCTACTGCGAGGGGCGATCCGGCTCCAACTCGATCTTCATCGTGCGCGAAGGCTCGGTGACGCTGCAGGTGCGCGTGCGCGACGTGCGCAACGAGCTGCTCGGCGTCGTCGAGGTAGGCCAGCTGTTCGGCGGCCTCGCGCTGCTCGCCGGCGTCGCTCAGCCCGAGCTCGCCGTCGCGCGCACGCCGACGCGCCTGCTCGAAATCGACGAGCGCGCGCTCAACCACCTCGCCCGCAGCCGCCCCTGGCTCGCCCCCGAGATCGCCTTCGCCGTCACGCGCGCCTACGGCGAACGCGTCCGCCAATCCCTCGAAATCGCGCGCGGTGCAACCGGCTCCGAGGTCCTCTGAACCTCCGCGGTTGTGAAGCCGCATGACGTCGACGTTCCAGCAAGCGGCCCAGCGCCGCCGCAAGCGGCGCAGGCCGCGCGCAGCGAGGCGAAGTCCGCGAAGCCGAGCGGAGCTCGGAAAAGGCGGCGCGCAGCGAGGCGGAGCCGAGCGGAGATCGGACTAAGACTCGAAGCAGCGCCATACAGCGTCGATCAGCTGCGCGTAGCTGAACGGCTTTTCCAGTACGACGAGATCGGGCCGGTCGGTCGGGATGCGATCGACGGCGCCCGAGTAGACGACGAATTGCAGCTCCGGGCGAATCGCGCGCAGCTGCTCGACCAGCTCGAGCCCATCGACGTCGCCGAGCGTCAGGTCGATCACAGCGCACGCGATGCTCGGATCGGATGCGAGCCGCTCACGCGCGTCCGCGGCGGTCTCCGCCTCGGCGACGCTCACGTGAGCGAGCGCGAGCATCGCCGCACCGACGCGCCGCACGCCGGCGTCGTCGTCGACGAGCAGCACGGATCTGCCGCTCGCGATCACGCGCTCGCGCACCTTCGCGAAGGCTGCTTCGGCTTCGGCGGCATGCTCGGTCAGCAACGGGACCTCGAAGCGCAGCGTCGCCCCCTGGCCCGGCGCCGAGATCAGCTCGACATGGCCCGCGTGGCGCCGTGCGACGCCGCGCACGACCGCGAGGCCGAGGCCGTGCCCTGTGTCTTTGGTCGTGTAGGTGGGCTCGAACATGTGCTGGCGCGCCTCCGCGTCGAAACCGGGGCCGTTGTCGCTCACCTCGAGCACCATCGTCCCGCGCGCTTCCGGCGCCTGGCTGCCCGAGCGTGTCGCGACGTGAATCGTCCCCGGTGAGGCCGCGAGCGCCTCGGCGGCGTTGGTGACCAGATTCAGCAGCACCTGCCGGATCTGCGTCGCATCCCCTTCGATCCACAGCGGTGCGGGCCAGAGCGAGAATGAGAGCTCGACATTCTTCGGAACGCCAGCCTGTAGCAGCGGCCGCATGCTCTCGACGAGCGCGTTGACTTCGAGCGGAGCGAGGCGCGTGGCGCGCCGTCCGGTGACGACCAGCAGCTGGCGAGCGAGCGCGGCCGCTTGCCGGCTCGCCGCGATTACCTGGTCCAAATACGCACGCGCTTTCGAATCGGCGCTCAGCTGTTCTCCGATCAGGTCGGAAACGCCGAGCGCGATCGTCAGCAGGTTGTTGAAGTCGTGCGCGACGCCTCCAGCGAGCAAACCGAGATTGTTCTGCGGCAGCGAGCCCGCCGTCTCGGCGTCGGCTGCCGGCGCAGCAGCGAGCGGCAGTCCGGTCAGATCGCTCGCGACGACGATCAGACGCGATTCGTCCGCATCGCTCAGGTAGTGAACCGCGCGCGCCTCGACTGCGCGCCAGCCGCCGGCGGCCGCGCGCCAGCGCAGCAGCGCCGGCTCGTGCGAGAGGCTCTGGGCTGCGCGACTCAAAGCGTGGTTCAGATGCTGCACGTCGTCGGGGTGGATGAACTCGAACGCGCTCCGGCCCGCGAGTGGCTCGCCGAAGCCCGCCCACGTCTCGGGAAACTGGGTCGCGCTCAGCACGCGGCCGCCGGGCTCCAGCTCGATGACCGCGTCGAAGCTGAGATCGACGAAGCTCTCGAGCGCGCGCGCGCGGCTCGCGCGTTCGGGCTGCGGAGGGGCCTCGCGCACGACGAGCACGCCGCGTCGATTGCCCGCGCCGTCGACATACCAAGCCGCGCTGCTGACGAACGTGCGCCAGCGGCCGTCCGCGTCGAGAGCCCGCGTGCGGTACGAGGCGACAGGCTCGTGAAGCTCGACGAATCGACGGAGCGCCTCGGACGTCGCGTGCAAGTCGTCCGGATGCACCGTGCCGCGCAGCAGGTAGTCGCGCAGCGGCGTGCCGAGCGTGGGTCTTCCACCGGGCCCGACCAGCTCGCTGACGCGCGGGCCGACATAAACGATCGTGCCGTTCTCGTCGATCTCGCACATGAACGGCGCATCCTGCGCGACCACGACGTCGAAGCGCGACTCGCTCGTTCGCAGCTTGGATTCGAGCGCCTCCGCCTGCGTTTGGATGTGCGTCTGGCAGGCGACCAAATCGCCGCTCGCGAGCGGCCACAGCGTCACTTCGAAGACGAATTCTCCGGCGGGCAGCGACGCGGGCACGCGCAGCCGCTTCGGCGCGCGCGTCGCGAGCACCTCCCCTAACAGCTCGCGGAAGCCGGCTGCATAGCTTCCGGCGTGCTCCTCGAGCCGAGTGCCGACGATTCGCTCGCGACTGCCGAACAGCTCGAACTCCGCCTGAGGCTGCGTGCCGAACGTCGCGACGCAGGTGCCGCTCGCGTCGAACACCACGATCGGCATGTCGGGATAGTTCGAGAGCGTGGCGAGCGCGATCGCGGAGAGATCCATCGGATCTCCTGTCGGCGCGCAACTCTTAGTCCACGGCAACGCGGGCGAGAATCACCCGAAGCGGGGACAAGCTCGCTTGCGGCGGGAAAGGCGGTGGTCTGGCCGCGAAGTGACTCGAAGCCACTTCGATTCTGGTTGGCAGCGCGTCGCGTTCCGATGCGGAGCGCCACGAGTGGGACGCGGCGCCACGTTCGAGTGAGTGGGCACTTCCGTCTCAGCGCGCGGCGGTTCTCCCGCGCTGTTACGTCTCCGCGAGCTTGCGCAGCTCGCGGATCGCGACCGCGTAGTCGGCTTCGCGAAAAACTGCGTTGCCGGCGACGAACACGTTGACGCCGGCGCGCGCCGCGGCAGCGATCGTCTCGCGGTTCACGCCGCCGTCGATCTCGAGCTCGACGTCGAGGCCGCGCTCGTCGATCCATTGCCGCAGCTGACGAACCTTTGGCAGCACGCCGTGGATGAACTTCTGCCCGCCGAAGCCGGGGTTCACGCTCATCACCAGCACTTGGTCGACGTCACCCAGCACGGGCTCGACTGCGCTCGCCGGCGTCGACGGATTCAGCACGACGCACGCCTTTTTTCCGAGGCCGTGGATCTGCTGAATCGTGCGGTGCAGATGTGGGCACGTCTCGACGTGGACGCCGATTCGATCCGCACCGGCCTCGGCGTATTGCGCGAGCGAGAGCTCGGGCTTCTCGATCATCAGGTGGACGTCGAAGGGCAGCGCCGTCGCTTTGCGAATCGCCCGGATGACCTCGGGCCCGATCGTCAGGTTGGGCACGAAGTGCCCGTCCATCACATCGACGTGGATCCAGTCGGCGCCGGCGCGATCGACGCTCTGGATGTCGGCGCCGAGCGTCGCGAAATCGGCTGAAAGTATGGACGGTGCGATGCGGATCGGCTGCTTCACATCGCGCTCCGGGTCAAACGCGCTGCAAAGAATCCATCCATCCCGTGCCGCTGCGGCCAGCTGCGCATGAAGCCGTCTGCCTCCACGAAAGGGCGCACCGCGGCGGGGAGCTCCGAGCGCGCGCTGATCGAGTACTCCGGATGCTGCGCGAGAAACGCGGCGACGACCGCCTCGTTCTCTTCGGGAAGCAGCGTGCACGTACTGTAAACGAGCACGCCGCCGGGCATCAGCTCGTGCGCTGCGTTCTCGATCAGCAGCTGCTGCGTGCGTGCCAGCGCGATCGGATCCTCGGCGCGCACGCGCCAGCGGGCGTCCGGGTTGCGGCGCAGCGTGCCGAGCCCGGAGCACGGCGCGTCGACGAGCGCGCGCGCGAATGGGCGTCCGGGCAGCTCGCCGAGCGGCTGCGTGCCGTCCGCATGCACGAGCTGCACATTCGAGAGCGCGAGCCGCCGCACCGCGCGGCCGACCAGCTCGAGCCGGCGCTGATTGCGATCGCACGCGAGCACCAGCCCACTCGCGCCGACGCACTCCGCGATCGCGGTGGCCTTCGCCCCGGGCGCCGCGCACAGATCGAGCACGCGCTCGCCGGGCTGCGGATCGAGCAGCAGAGCGACGAGCTGCGACGCTTCGTCTTGAATCGTGAAGCGCCCCTCGCGAAAGGCTGGGTCGCTGCCCGGATCGACGCCGTGCCCGAGCGAGAGCGCGAGCGGCGCGTGCTCGGCGAGCTTCGCGTCGGGCCAGCGCGGGGCGAGCTCGCGCAGCAGCGCCTCGCGCGTCGTCGCGAGCGGATTCGCGCGCGCGGTCAGCGGCGGTGTCTCGTTCGCCGCGCGCGCGAGTGCCGCAGCCTCGCTGGGCCCGAGCGCATCCAGCCAGCGCCGCGCGATCCACTCGGGCAGCGAGAGCGCGTGCACGAGATGCGCGAGCGGGTCGATCTCCAGCGCGGGGAACGCGAGCTCGTTCGCGCCGCGAGCGAGCCGGCGCAGCACGGCGTTCACGAGCCCCGACGCGCGGTCCCAACCCATCGCCTGTGCGCAGCGCACCGATTCGTCGACAGCGGCGCGAGCGGGAACGGAGTGGAGGAACAGCAGCTGGTAGGCGCCGAGCCGGAGCAGCGTCAGAACCGCCGGCTCGAGCTGCTCGAGTGGACGGTCGCAGCATGCGCGCAGCGCGAAGTCGAGGCGCCCGCGCCAGCGCAGCGTTCCGTAGACGAGCTCGGTGGCGAACGCGCGGTCGCGCACGCTCAGGCGCTCGTCCCGCAGCGCGCCGTGCAGCGCGAGGTCCGCGTATGCGCGCGCAGATTCGACGCGATCGAGCACGCGCGCCGCGACGAGCCGCGCGACGGTCGGCGAACCGCCGCGGCTCGGCGCAGGTCGCCCTCCGCGGCGCCTCAGCGGCGCGCGCGCAGGCATTAGGTCTCCTCGCGCGAACGCGGTGGCCCTTTGGGGTCAGACCCCAAAGGGCCACTCGCCGGCGGGGGCGTCGTGAAGCGCGCGCCGTCCGCGATCGCGAAGCCGCGCAGCAGCTCGGGCGTCGGCAGCGGCTTGCCTCCGGCGCGCTGCAGGCGATCGAGCGCGAGCCAGCCCGCGCGCGTCGCGACGCGCAGCGCGCTGCCCTCGCGGCGCAGCGTTCCGGGCGCGTCGCTCGCGGTGCCCGGCTCGGCGTGCGCGGCGAGCACGCGCAGCACTTCGCCGCCGAGATGCGCGCGCGCGCCCGGCCGCGGCGACATCGCGCGCACGCGCCGCGCGAGGGCCGCGGCGTCGTGCGAAAAGTCGAGCTCCGCATCCGCGGCCTCGATCTTCGGCGCGAGCGTCGCGCGCGCGTGATCCTGCTCTGTCCAGCGCACGCGGCCGGCCTCGATCGCGCCGAGCGCCTCTGGGATCGCGTCGGCGGTGAGCACGGCGAGCCGCTCGAACAGCGCGCCGGCATCCTCGCTCGCGCCGATCGGCGTGCGCACGGCCAGCGCCACCGCGCCCGCGTCCATCTCGCGCTCGACGCGCATCACCGAGACCCCGGTCTCGGCATCGCCGGCGAGGATCGCGTGTTGGATCGGCGCCGCGCCGCGGTGGCGCGGCAGCAGGCTCGCGTGTCCATTGATCAGGTAGCCGAGCCGCGTGAGCTCGCGGACCGCCTTCGGTAGGAACTGTCCGAACGCGACGACGACGCCGAGATCCGGTGTGTGGCGCGCGATCTCTTCGACCACCTCGGGCGCGCCGACGCGCTCGGGCTGCAGTAGCGGAACGGTGGCTGCGCGTGCGAGCGCGGCGACCGGCCCGAGCGCGAGCTTGCGCCCGCGCCCGCGCGGGCGATCGGGCTGCGCGATCACGACCACGACGCGATGCGGGCCCGCGAGCAGCCGCTCGCAGGTCGGCGCCGCGAAGTCCGGTGTGCCGAAGAACGCGATGCGCAGCGCCATCAGGCGATCAGAGCCGTTTCGGATCGCTGGCCGCGTCCTCGGCTTCGCGCTGCGCCTGCTTCTTGCGCTTCTGCACGTAGAGGCTGCGCTTCAGCCGGCTGATGCGGTCGATGAAGAGCAGGCCGTCGAGATGGTCGAGCTCGTGCTGAAAGCAGACCGCGCGCAGGTCGGTCGCATCTTCCTCGCGTGTGTTCCCGTGGAGGTCCTGATAACGCACGCGCACGCGCGCCGAGCGCACGACGTCCGCGGTGAAATCGGGCACCGAGAGGCAGCCCTCGTTCCAAGTGATCTCACCCTCGCGCGCGAGGATCTCCGGGTTCAGCATCACGCCGGGCTTGCGTTCCGCGCCTTCCTCGGTCCAGTCCGTGTCCATCACGATCAGCCGGATCGCTTCGCCCACTTGCGGCGCTGCGAGCCCGATGCCGGGCTCGTCGTACATCACCTCGATCATGTCCGCGGCGAGCGCGCGGATCTCGTCGGTGACGCCCGCAACCGGCGCTGACTTCCGCTTCAGGCGCGGGTCAGGAAATTGGAGTACCGGGCGAAGGGGCATGGGGAGGGGAACCTAGCCGTACTTGCAGGGGATTCCCGTCCCGCGCAGCCGCGCAGCGCACCCGCGGTGTTGTTCGCCTAGGAGCATTTTGCTCGCCACCCAACGCGGCAGCCGGCCACAGCGTCGCGCCGCGTCCGGTGTGGTGCATCGAGAACTGAGCGCAGTGCGCTGCGCTCACAGCATGTCGACCGGATTCACGTCGATGCTCGTGCGCACCGCGCTCGGCAGCTTCTCAGCTGCGGCGTAAACACGCTCCGCGACGCGCCACACCGCGCCGGCCTCGCGGTGCTTCAGCAGGATCTGCTGGCGGTAGCGATCGCGCAGCTTCGCGATCGGCGCCTCGGCGGGCCCTAACACCTCGACGCCCGCGCCCTGCTCGAGGGCCGCGCCGCGCGCGGTCTCGGCGAGCGCGGCCGCGGCATCGCGCGCGGCGAGCTCGTCCGTCGCCGAGACGCGCACCAACACGAGCCGCCCGAACGGCGGATAGCCGAGCGCCTGGCGATGCGCGATCTCCTGCGCGTAAAAGCGCTCGTAGTCGTGGCTCGCCGCGGGCGCGATCGCATAATGAGTCGGCGCGAAGGTCTGGATCACGACGCGGCCCGGCTCGCCGCCGCGACCCGCGCGGCCGGCGACCTGAGTCAGCAGCTGAAACGTTCGCTCCGCCGCGCGGAAATCCGGGAGGTGCAGGCCGAGGTCGGCGTTCAGGACGCCCACCAAACGCACGCCCGGGAAGTCGTGCCCCTTCGCGACCATCTGCGTGCCGATCAGCACGTTCTTAGTGCCGCTGCGCAGCTCGGCGAGCACGCGCTCCACTGCGCCGCGGCGGCGCGCGGTGTCGCGATCGAGCCGCGCGATGCGCGCATCGGGAAACGCTGCGCGCACGTCCTCCTCGATGCGCTCGGTGCCGGTGCCTAGCAAGGCGAGGCGGTCCGAACCGCACGCGGGGCACTTCGCAGGCGGGCGCACCTGATAATCGCAGTAGTGACAGCGCAGAAGATTCGCCGCGGCGTGATAAGTCAGCGAGATGTCGCAGTGCTTGCAGCGCGAGACGTCCTGACAATCGACGCACGCGATCTGCGACGAGAAGCCGCGACGATTCAGAAAGAGAATCGCCTGCGCGCCGTCGGCGAGCGTCTCGCGCAGCGCGCGTGCAAGCGTCGGCGAGAGTGAGCGTCGCGCGCCGCGCGGGAGCTGCGCGCGCTCCTTCACCAGATCGACGAGCGTGACCGCCGGCAGCGGTCGCCCGCTCGCGCGCACCTCCATCCGCAGGCGCACCAGCGCGCCGCGCTCGGCGGCGAAGCGCGTCTCGAGTGCGGGCGTCGCGCTCCCTAACACCAACGGGCAGCCTTCCGCTCGCGCGCGGCGCGCCGCGAGGCTGCGCGCGTGGTAGCGGAAGCCCTCCTCGCTTTTGTAGGCGCCGTCGTGCTCCTCGTCGACGACGATCACGCCGACGTCGCGCAGCGGCGCGAACAACGCCGAGCGCGCGCCGACCGCGATCGGCATCGCACCGGCGCGCAGCTGCTCCCACTGTGCGACGCGCTCGCTCGGAGTGAGCCCGCTGTGCAGCACCGCGACGCGGTCCGCGAAGCGTGCGCGCAGCCGGCTCACCATCAGGTGCGTCAGCGTGATCTCGGGGACGAGCACGAGCGCGCTGCGCCCGAGCGCGAGCGCATCGGCGACGAGCCGCAGGTAGACCTCGGTCTTGCCGCTGCCGGTCACGCCGTGCAGCAGGAACGATTCGTGGCGGCCCGCGTTCAGCGAAGTTGCGATCGCGGCATACGCCGCGGCCTGCTCGCGCGTGAACGCATGGGGCGTGGCTCGCTCGTCGCTGGCTTCGCCGAGCACCGCCGCGCTCGTGAGGATCGCGACCAGGCCGCGCGCAGCGAGCGCGCGCACGTGCGGCGCGCGCCCTGCATCTCCTGCAGTCAGCGCGCCGAGCTCACAGCCCGCTGCACCGGCGGCCGCAATCATCCGTAACAACGCCGCTTGCTTCGGCGCGCGCGCGAGCGCCGTGCGGCAGGCCTCTTCGAGCACGATCCCTTCCGCGAGCCGCGCGCGCCGCACGCGTGCGGGCTGCACGCCGCGCTTTTCGACGAGCGCGCGAGCGAGGAGCCCGTCGCGCTCGAAGGCCGCGAGCTGCGCGGCAGCGGCGCCCTTGCGCGCGAGCCATGCGGTGGAGCGCGGCGCGCCCTCGAGCAGCGCGAGCGTTCGCGCAGCCTCGCCGCGCAGCGCGCCGCTGCGCAGCGCCTCGCGCCCGCGCGGTGCGAGCGCGAGCGCACGTTCGGTGCGCGGCGAGGCACCAGGCGGGAGCGCCGCGTGCACCGCGACGCCGAGCGGGCAGAGCGCCGCGCGCGCTTCGTCCGTGATCGCTGCGAGCAGCGCCGGCGGCAGCGCGGGCTCGAGATCGAGCACCGCGTCGATCGCGCTGAGCTCGAGATCTTCGCGCTCGGGCTTCTCCGCGAGCGCGATCACGACTCCGGTCTCGGGGCGCTTCTTCATGAGCACCCGCACGCGACAGCCGGGCTTCACGTCGCTTGCGAGCAGCTCGGGAACCGCGTAATCGAACAGCGCATTCACGGGAACCGGCAGCGCCACGCGCGCGACGCGTGTCGCGTCGCTAGGCCCGAACAAGCTGTCGATTTTGGACACTGTGGGAAGATGACGCTGCAGCGAGCCGCGCGCGCCGGAAAAGTGGGGGAGAAGCCGCGCGCACGCGTCCGGCTGCGCGTGCGCGGCGCACGCCGCGAGCTGCGCGTCGATGGCACCTACGCGTCTGCGTGGACGCCGGGCGAGATCGC
>Ga0187894_10001890_pt1 | contig 26081 bp, 26 predicted proteins | sample GBC1701081metaG_FD_136650 | JGI IMG/M metagenome (GOLD analysis project Ga0187894, IMG submission 136650) | White microbial mat communities from a lava cave in the Kipuka Kanohina Cave System on the Island of Hawaii, USA - GBC170108-1 metaG ... | reverse complement strand
GATGCCCTTCTCGGCGAGCTCGTAAGCCGTGCATACGCCAATGATGCCGCCGCCGATGATCACCACATCGGCCTTGGCCGGCAGCTTCGCGTCGGAGGGGACGGGATCGAGCAGGACCGGCATGATGTCAGGCCGAGACGAGATCGATATCGCCGGCGCCGGCCAGCATTTCGAGACGGTTGTCGCTCAAGAGATAAGTGCCGCCCTGGACGATGCCGATCTCTTCATCCGGCAGTTCCAGGCAGGAATGCAGCACGAAGACCATGCCGGGGGAGAGGCGGCGATCGAAGCCGCGGCTGATCTGCAGAGTCTCGAGCCAGATCGGCGGATAGGCGATGCCGAGCCCATAGCCGAAGCGCATCATCGCAGCATGCTCCAGTCCGGCCTTGCGCAAAGGTCCGAGCGAGGCCTCTTCGATGGCATCGACAGGCGCCCCGGGTTTCGTCGCCTTGAGGCCCGCCCGCAGCGATTGCAGGGCGATGTCATAGAGCTCGCGCGCCCGCCCTGACGGCTCGCCGACTGCCAGCGTCTGCAGCGCCGTCGCATGATAGCGGTTGCTGACGCCGGCGAATTCGATATGGACGAGGTCAGCGGGCTCGATGATCTTGGAGCGCGGCGCGCCATGGCCGCCGGCCGAGCGCCAGCCGCTGGCGAGCTCGGTCGGGATCGCCCAATAGTCGCTGCCGGCGCGGCGCATAGCACCTTCGATCTCGGCGGCAAGCGCGATCTCGGTCATGCCGGCTTTGAGCGTGCGTGAAGCGGCCTCGAGCCCGATCTTGGCAAAGGCGCCCGCCTGGCGCAGCATGACGATCTCGGCCGGCGATTTGATGAGCCGGAGATCGCCGAAAAGTTCGGTGCAATCGATGAAGGAAAAGCCCGGCAGCGCGTCCTTGAGGCTGAGCGCCATGGCATGCGGCAGGGCATAGGATTGGAATTCGATGCCGAGCCTTCCCTGGCCGAGGCCTTTCTCCTTCAGAACCTTCTCCACCAGCTCAGGGACACTGTCGGTATGGAGATGATAGGTGCGGATATCCCTGATCCAGGTCGTCTCCTGCGCCAGCGCCAGGTCGACATTGCGCAGGATGAGCGTCGGCTCATCCTCGCCTTTGGTGAAGATCATGAATTGCGGGCTGTTGACGCCGACCCATGTCTCATAGCCGCCGGCGTGATAGATGTTCTCGGGCGCCACCATCAGGCAGCCGTCGAGCTTCGCCTCGCGTACCGTCTCGCGCAAGCGGGCGAACCTTTTCCTATGCTCATCGACGGAAAAAGCGGCTGATCTCGGATGCATGGTTGCCTCGTTGAGAAGGGGAGATTATCAGTGGGAGCGGGCTGTCTTGTCGCTGCGCGCCGAAAGCAGCGCGACCAGAGCGAGGACGAAGGTCGTGAGGATCAGGAGGGTGGAGATGGCGGCGATGGCCGGGCTCACCTGGTCGCGCAAGGAGGTGAACATCTTGCGGGTCAGGGTCGAGGACGGCCCGCGCGAGACGAAGAGCGCCACCACTACCTCATCGAAGGAGGTGATGAAGGCGAAGAGCGCCGCCGACATGACTGAGGGCTTGATCTGCGGCAAGGTGACGGTCATGAAGGCCTTGAGCCGCGAGGCACCGAGCGAGCGCGCCACCAGCTCCTGATTGGCATCGAAGCGCTCGAGTCCGGCGCTGATCACCACCATCACGAAGGGAATGGCGAGCACGCTATGGGCGAGCACGAGGCCCAGAAGCGTGTTCACCAGATTGAGCCTCGCATAGAGATAGAACACACCAATGGCGATGATGATCACCGGCACGATGAGCGGGATGATGAGGGCCGAGCGGATCAGCCGGGTGAAGGCGAAGTGCGAATATTGCAGGCCATAGGATGCGGCGATGCCGAGCGGGGTCGCGACGAGGACGGTCAGCACTGCGGCCTTGAACGATATGATGGCGGCACCGATCCATTCGGGGCTTCCGGCAAGGCTCTGATACCAACGCAGCGACAGCGCGCTCGGCGGGAATTCGAGGAATTCCGAGGGCGAGAAGGACATCGGAATGACGACGATGATCGGCGCCAGGAGGAAGATCGCGACGATGAGGCAATAGAGATAGAGCCACAAGCGGCGCCAATGGTTGACGGTCGGATCGCTGTCGAAATCCATCATGATGCCTTGCCCATCAGGCGGTCGACCGGCACCAGCATCTGGATGGCCTTGAAGAGGAGAAGCGTCGCGGCGAGCAGCACCACGCCGAGCGCTGAAGCGGCGCCCCAGTCGGAATAGATGGTGGCATTCTCGAGGATCTTCATCGAGACGAGATTGATCCGTCCGCCGCCGAGGATCTGCGGCGTGATGTAGAAGCCGAGGCAATAGATGAAGACGAGGAGGCTGCCGGCGATGAGGCCCGGCAGCGACAAGGGCGCGAAGACGGTGAAGAAGGCGCGCGAGCGCGGCGCGCCGAGGCTGATCGCCGCCCTGAGCAGCATCGGGTCGATCGAGCGCATGGTGGCATAGAGCGGCAGCACCATGAAGGGCAGCATGATATGGACCATGCCGATCACGACGCCTGGCATATTATAGACGAGGCTCAAGGGCTCATCGATGATGCCGAGCGACATCAAGGTGGAATTGACCAGGCCTTTGCGCTGCAAGAGGACGAGCCAGGCATAGGTGCGCACCAGGAGCGACGTCCAGAAGGGCAGGAGCACGACGGTGAGGCCGATGATCGCGAGGCGCCTCGGCAATTGCGACAGGAGATAGGCCAGAGGATAGCCCAGCACCGCCGTGATCACGGTGACGAGGAAGCTCGAGAGGAAGGTGACCTTGAAGATCTCGAAATAGGCTTCGTTCTGGACGAGCCGCATGTAATTGGCGGTAGTGAAGCCGTCCTTGTCGACGAAGGACAGGAAGAACAGCCAGCCGACCGGCAGCAGCAGGATGATGAGGACGAGCAGTGTCGCCGGGGCGGAGAGCGACAGGAGCCTCAGGCGCTCGCGCCGCGCATCGCCTTCGAGCACATCTGCCGCATGCGGTGTCATCAAGGGTACTCTTCGGGGACGAGCAGCGTGTCATCGGCATGGAGGCCGACCTCCACCGCCGCATGGCGCGCCGGCAGGTTCTGCAGGCTCTGCTGGTCGGTGCCCTGGCGCAGGAACAGGGTCTCGCCGCCTTCGAGCCGGACCGAAAGCAGCACGCTCTCGCCCTGATAGACGATGTCATCGACGGTGCCGGCGAAGCGGTTCCAGGCTGCCGTGTCCTTCTTATCGACGAGCCGCAGCTTTTCCGGCCGCAGCACGACGTAGGAGGCAGCGCCGTTGATCTTGTCCTTGGTCTTGACCGGAAGGCCGCGGAAGGTCGGTTGTTTCGCGCCCTCATCGAGCGCCAGCAAAGTCGCATCGCCGATGAATTCGGCGACGAACTTGCTCGCCGGCCGCTCATAGAGCGCCTTCGGCTCGCCGATCTGGGCGAAGCGGCCGTGATTGATGACGGCGATGCGGTCGGACATGGTCAATGCCTCGCGCTGGTCATGGGTGACATAGACCGTGGTGACGCGCAGCGTCTCATGCAGGCGGCGGATCTCGATCTGCATATGCTCGCGCAGTTTCTTGTCGAGGGCCGAGAGCGGCTCGTCCATCAGGAGCACCGAGGGCTCGAAGACGATGGCGCGGGCGAGCGCCACGCGCTGGCGCTGGCCGCCGGAGAGCTGATGGATGTTGCGCTCGCCGAAGCCGTCGAGCTTCACCAGAGCGAGCGCCCAGGCGACGCGCTTGGCGGTTTCCGCCTTGCCGATGCCGCGCAGCTTCAAGGGATAGGCGACATTGCCGGCGACGCTCATATGCGGGAAGAGGGCGTAGTTCTGGAAGACGACGCCGATATTGCGCCTATGCGGCTCGAGCCGCGTCACGTCGGCCGCGCCGAACTGGATGAGGCCTGAATCGGGGCGCAGGAAGCCGGCAATAGCCATCAGCAATGTCGATTTGCCGGAGCCCGAGGGGCCGAGCAGCGTCAGGAACTCGCCGCCCGCTATGTCGAGATCGATCGCATCGAGCGCCCGATAGGGACCATAGGTCTTGACCAGCTTCCGGATGGTGATCGGAATGCTTGCGCCGGATGAGGTTGCCTGGCCGGTCATCTAAAATGTGAGGAGTGATGCTCGCGCATCACTCCTTCCCCTCGCCGTATCATCTATTGATTGATGAATTTGGCCCAGCGGTCGCGGGCCGCCGCACCATTCTCGCCCCACCAGTCGCCGCGCACGATCGCCTGCTTGGCGGCGTTCTCGGGCGCGGTGTTGAGCGTCTTGGCGAGCTCGGGCGGGATCTTGCCGGTCTCGTAGGATTTGAGATTGGCCGGACCATAGTCGATATATTGCGGGATATTGGCGAGGATCTCGGCCGAGACGGCTTTCGCCAGGGCCTTCATCGCCAAGTCCTTGTTCTTCACGCCCTTGGGGATCGCCAGGCAGTCGGCGATGAGGAGCCCCTGATTGAAGGTGAATTTGTATTTGGCGCCGGCGCCGATCGCGGCACTGATGCGGCCGTTCCAGGCGCCGATCATGTCGACCTCGCCGTCGGCGACGAGCTGGGCCGCTTGCGCGCCCGACGACCACCACACTGAAATATGCGGCTTGATCTTTTCGAGGCTCTTGAAGGCGCGGTCGAGATCGAGCGGATAAAGCTTGTCGGGCGCCACGCCATCGGCGAGGAGGGCCGCTTCCAGCACTTCCGCCGGATCGTTGCGCAGCGAGCGCCGGCCGGGGAATTTTTCGACATTCCAGAAATCGGCCCAGCTCTGCGGACCGGCATCGCCGAATTTCTCGGTGCTCCAGCCGATCACATTGGAATAGTAGTTGAAGCCGATATAGGTCGGCTGCACCACCGCCGGATCGAAGCCGTCCTTGCTGATGACGGCGTAATCGAGATTTTCGAACAGGCCTTCGGTCTGTCCCTGCGCGCAGCCGTCGATGGTGAGCTCGGTGATGTCCCACAGGACGCTGTTGGCGGTCACCTGGGCGCGCACATCGGCAAGGCCGTTGGTCGAATCTTCGAGGATGGTGATGCCGAGCTCCTTGGCGGTCGGCTGCCAGATCGCTTTCGACATCGCTTCCTGATAATTGCCGCCCCAGGACGAGATGGTGATGGTGTCTTGGGCCCAAGCGGGGACGGCGAAGAGCGCCATGACGGCGAAAGGCAATGCTTTCCGGGCGAGCTTCCTGGCGAGGCGCGATTGTGAGGATTGAGGCATTCGATCCATTCCCTGTTCGTGGTTGTTGCGCCCCTTGCCATGGACTTATCCACAGGCGAGGCGTTCAATTCGAAAATAGAGAGCAGGACAATCAGGTCAATTATTATATTGTACTGCGACGCTTTATCACTGATTTACTTGGAGTTCTGGACATTGAGTGGCGTGCCCGGTAGCTTGTATGCCTCTCAAGACGAAGATCGGGGTCAATTGTGTGGGTTCCTGACTACAAGACAAGGCCGGGGCGCATCTATGTCGCGCTGGCGGATGCGATGGCGGACGACATCGCCTCAGGGCGCTTGCGGCCGGGCGAAAGATTGCCCACCCATCGCGAGCTCGCCTGGCATCTCCAGCTGTCGGTGTCGACCGTCAGCAAGGCCTATGCGCTGGCGGCGCGCCGCCATCTGATCGGCGGCGAAGTCGGGCGCGGCACCTTCGTCACCTCGAGGCCCTCCGACCTTTCGCGTCTCGAGCCCAACCGTGCCCAAAGAGATCTCATCGATCTCACTTTCAACTGCCCGGTGCAGCTTCCGGTGCAAGAGAAAGCGCTCGCCTCCACCTTGCGCGATATTGCCGACGGCGAGCGCCTGCCGCTGCTCATGCCCTATCATCGCGACTGGATCGGCATGCCGGAGCATCGCCAGGCCGCCTCCGCCTGGCTCGAGAAGCGCGGCGCCGAGGCCACGCCCGACGACATCGTCATCGTGAATGGCGGCCAGCAGGCGGTGTCGGTCATTCTCGCCGCCTTGCTGGAGCCGGGCGAGATCATGGCGGCGGAAGAGCTGACCGATCCCGGCATCAAATTCCTCGCCGCCAACCGCCATCTGACGCTGAGGGGATTGCCCATCGACGAGCATGGCCTGATCCCCGAGGCCTTCGACGCGGCCTGCCGCGGCGGGCCGCTGCGCGCCTTGATCTGCTGTCCCAATCACCAGAGCCCGACCCTTGCGGTGATGCCGGTGGAGCGGCGCCAGGCGATCGCCGAGATCGCGGTCAAGCACGATGTCATCCTGATCGAGGACGATGTCTATGGCGGCTTCATCGAGACCGCATTGCCGTCGATCTCGAGCTTCGCGCCGGAGCATTCCTATTATGCGACGAGCCTGTCGAAGATCGTCTGCCCTGGCCTGCGCATCGGCTATATCGCGACACCGCCGGGGCGCGCGCGCGATCTGATCCCGGGCCTCGGCGCCACGACCTGGATGGCGGCCTCGCTCTCGGCCGAGATCGCCTATCGCTGGATCGAGGACGGCACCGCCGATCGTCTCGCCCAGGTGCAGCGCGATGAATTGCGCAAACGCCAGGCGCTGGCGGGCGAGGTTCTCGCCGGCCAGTCCTTCCGCTCGCTGCCCACGGGGCTGCATCTCTGGCTCGATCTTCCGGAAGCCTGGCGGGCCGAGAGCTTCGTCGCGCAGTTGCGCGCGCATGGCGCGGCGGTGACGCCGGCGGAAGCCTTTGCCGTCGGCCATGGCCCTTCGCGCCATGCCGTTCGCGTCAGCCTGGGCGGTGCCACGCCCTCGCGTACCGAATTGCAGAAGGGCCTCGAGATCCTCGCCGATCTGTTGCGTGGACGCCCGGCCGCTTCCTATGTGGTGCTGTGAGAAGAATTCTTATCCTTCCCCCTTGTGGGGAAGGTGGCTCACGTCAGCGAGCCGGATGGGGGGCGCCTCCGCCGTCCGGTAGACGTTGTTCTCTGCGCTGAGAAAGCCTTTCACATTCTGCCGGTGGCAAGACCCCCATCCGGCGCTCCGCGCCACCTTCCCCGCGCTTCGCGGGGGAAGGATAAAGATGTGTGAATGCGATAACCGCTAAAGCGGGGCGAGGGTATTTTCGGTGAGTTTCCGCTTGAAGCCGGCGGAGAAACTTTCGAACCACGGCCAGGCGTCGGTGCGCGCGCTGTTGCGCGCGAGATAGGCGGTACGCGTGAAGCGCGGCGCCCCTTCCACTTCATGGAGCCGCGCCGTTTCGAGATGCGGCTTTGCCACGCGATAGGGCAGATAGGCCGATCCGCCGCAGGCCAGGATGTGATCGAGCGCATGGGCGCTCGAGGTGAAGGTGACGATGGCGGTCTCCTCCACCGGATAGGCCTCCGCATGCTTGCGGCGGAAATCCTCGCCGAGATCGACGAAGACATAATGCGGATCCCAGCGCATCAGCCCGCGCTTGACGGTGGCGACTTCCATGAAGACATCCTCGCACAGGACATCGACGGCAAAGGCGCCGCTCGGCGGCGTGTAGGAGAAGACGATGTCGACCATGGCGTTCGTCTGCCAGTAGCGCGCGATGTCGCCCGCCCCTTCCGCGACGCTGATGGCGATGGTGGCACGCTCGCCGCGCAAGGTGCCGACCCATAATTCGCCGATGCCCGTCCATAGAGCGGGATCGCAGCCGACGGCGCAGACATCCTCGAAGCCGCGCGGCAGCGATGTCTCATAGCGCGCCTGTTTCCACACCTGCACCATGACCTCGGCATGGCGCAGGAACTTGGCGCCGGCGGGCGTCAGCTCGGTCCCCGATTTGTTGCGGCGCAGGAGCTTCTGGCCGATCAGGTTTTCGAGCGCATCGATGCGCGCCGTCACCGTCGACTGGGTGACATTGAGCTTGAGGGCGGTCTTGTTGAGATTGCCGGTTTCGACCGCCACGACGAAGGTTTGCACATGGGCAAGGTTCATAATTCGACTTTCTCGAACTTTCTAGCCAATATAATTTGATTTACAGGATTATCTCGGCCAAGGATAGTGCCGGACATGGCATGCACTTCCCAAGATTTCCGATTGGCGATGCGCCGCTTCCCCGCCGGTGTCGCGATCGTGGCCGCAGGTGCCAAGCCCTATCGGGCCGGCATGACGGCGACCGCGATCTGCTCGCTCTCCGCCGATCCGCCGCAAGTGCTGGCCTGTCTCAACCAGCGCACCATGACCATGCGCACCATCGGGCAGTGCCGGAGCTTCTCGATCAATCTGCTCAATACCGGCCAGCTTCCCTTGGCGCGCATCTTCGCCGGTCTTGAAGGCGAGGCGGCAGGCGAGGAGAAATTCACGAAGGGCGCCTGGCGCGACGGATCATCGGGTGCTCCCATTCTCATCGATGCGGTACTGACGCTTGAATGCGCGCTCGTCACGTCTTATGCCGCGAGCACACACAATATCGTCATCGGCAAGGTGCTCGATATTCCGGGCAACGCCGCTGAGGACGCGCTTCTCTATCGCAGCGGAGCGTTCGGCCGATGGGCCGATCTCGCAAGCCCGCAACAACACTTCATCTGACAAAGATCGAGGCCACACCTTTGCAATTCAATCACTTCCTTTCCTCTTATTATCCTGACAAGGCCTATGGCGGCGACCGGCTCTATGCCGACATGATCGAGCAGGCAATCTCGAGCGAGTGCTTGGGCTATCGTGGTGTCACCATCCCCGAGCATCATCTGATCAACATCCTTCTCGTGCCCGATCCCTTGCAGATGGCGGTCAAGGTCGCTTCGGTGACGAAACGGATCGAGGTCGTGACCTCGGTGTCGGTGCTGCCCTTGCACGACATGCGGATCTTTGCCGGCCAGGCGATCCAGGCCGACATTCTTTGCGAAGGCCGGCTGATCCTCGGCGTCGGCCGCGGCGCCTTCGCCTATGAGATGGCGCGCATGGATGTGCCGATCGAGATCTCGCGCGAGAAATTCGATGAATCTCTCGACCTCCTGATCGCGCTTTTCACAAGGGAAGAGGTTTCCTGGGACGGGAAGTACTACAAATTTGAGCCGATCACGGTGATGCCGCGGCCGGTCACCAAGCCCATGCCGCAATTGATGGTCGCAGCGCTGGTGCCGGAAGGCATCTATGCCTCGGTGAAGCGCGGCTTCCATATCCAGACGACGCCGCTCGATGCGACCTTCGAGAAGATGCAGGCGCAGGTCGGAGCCTTCCATCGCGGCAAGGCCGAGCTCGGCAAGGCGGGCGAGCATTTGCGCCTCGCTCTGTCGCGGGTCTGCCTGGTGGCGAAAGACGAGGCCGACGCCGAGCGCAAGCTCAGGCTCGCTTACGACTATTACGGCCGCTTCAACAATGTATTCACCGGGCCCGGCATCGTCGACAACGGCGCCATCAGGCTTATGCCGCAGAAGCAGACGATCGAGGAATTGTCGCGCAACCTCATCATCTGCACGGCGTCCGAGATGGTCGACCGGATCGCGCAATATGCCGAGCTCGGCATTGACGATTTCATCATGAACGTGAATATCGGCCACACGCAGAGCGAGGCATTGGAAGCAATGCAGCGCTTTGCCGAAGATGTCATGCCGCATATACCGAAGAGCGCAAGCGTGCGCGCAGCATAAGGATCATCCATGCCCGTCATCAGAGTTGAAATGTTCAAAGGTCGCAGCGTCGATCAGAAGCGCGAATTGGTGAAGGAGCTGACCTCGGCCTTCCTGCGCACCTGCGGCGGCACGCCCGAAAGCGTGCAGATCGTGATCTTCGATGTCGACAAGCAGGACTGGGGCGGCGCCGGCCAGCTGATGTCGGACAAATATCCCGATAAATAGGCGAGCCATGGCAAATCCGGTCAGATCGGCCTTCTCGGTCGAAGGCGAAGGCCCGCCCTTGTTCATGATCCACGGGATCGGCGCCTCGCGCCATTCCTGGGATGGCCTCGTCAAGGAGCTGCGCCATCGCTTCCGCTGCATCTCCTATGATCTGCGCGGCCATGGCAGATCGCCGATGACGCCCGTGCCTTTCAGCCTCGACGATCTGGTCGACGACCTCGAAGCCCTGCGCGCCGAGCTCGGCATTGCGCGCGCCCATTTCATCGGCCATTCGCTGGGCGGCATGATCGGCCCCGCCTATGCGCGCCGCTATCCCCGCCATGTCGAGACGCTGGGCCTGCTCAGCACCGCGGCCGGGCGCACGCAAGAGGACAGCGCCAAGGTGAGGGCCGTCGTCGCTGCGATGGAGGAGAAGGGCATCGCGCCGGTGCTCGAGACGCTGAAGGACCGCTGGTTCACGCCGGAATTCGGCGAAAGGCGGCCGGATGTCATCGCCAACCGCCTGAAGCAGGTCATCGACACCGACGCCCAGGTGTTCCTCAATGTCTTTCATATCTATGCCGAGACGGAGATGGCGCCCTGGCTCAAGGAGGTCGCCTGCCCGTCGCTGGTGCTGACGGGCGAGTTCGACGGCGGCTGTCCGCCGCGCCTCAATGAGTTCATCGCCGGCGAGCTCCCGCAATCGGAGCTGGTGATCCTCGACGGCCTGCGCCATGCGATCCTGCTCGAGGCGCCGGAACGGGTGGCTAAGCCCGTTGCAGCTTTCCTCGCGCGACACGGCGCCCGCCGCGCCTGACCGCGCCGGCAAAATTGGCCGCGACGCGTTCGACGCGCGCCAGGGTTTCGGTGATCTCCTCATCGGAAATGATGAGGGGCGGGGAGAAGCCGACGCTGGCCGGTCCTTTGTCGGTGGTCGAGAGGCCTTCCCGCCAGAACGCCTCGACGAGCTCGCTCGTGAAGTCGGGGCCCGGAACCCTTGCGCACAGCTGCGGGGCGAATTCGAGCGCGAGCAGCAAGCCCTTGCCGTGGGCGCCGACGATGAAGGGATTGCGGGCGCCCATCTCGGCGAAAGCGAACATCACCCGCCGGCCCAATTCGGCGGCGCGCGTAGCGAGACGGTCGTCCTCGATGATCTCGATCATGGTCAGCGCCGCGCGGGCGGTCAGCGGATTCTTCTCATGGGTGTAGTGGCCGAGATCGAGATCGGGCGCCACATCGAGCCGCGCATCGGCGATGACGGCGGCAATCGGCACGACACCGCCGCCCAGCGCCTTGCCGAGGACGACGGCGTCGGGAACGGCGCCCATATGCTCGAAGGCGAAGAAGCGCCCGGTCTTGCCGAGGCCGGAAGGTATTTCGTCGAAGATCAGCAGCGTGCCATGCGCATCGCAGAGAAGGCGCACTTCCGGCCAGAACCAATCCGGCGGCACATGGCAATTGGACCGGATCGGCTCGGCAATGACAGCGCCGATGTCCTTGGCCGAGCGGTCGAAGACGGCCTTCATCGCAGCGAGCGCCTGTTCAGCGCCTTGCCAGTATCCCGGGACATGATGGCGTCCGGAGAGGAATGGGCCGAGCCTCGCATCGGGAGCGGATCGCGACAGCCCGAAGGCGCCGAAGCCATGGCCGTGATAGGAGCCTTCGAAGGAGATCGTCCCATGCCGCCCCGTGGCGACGCGGGCGAGCTTGAGGGCGATCTCGATCGCATCCGATCCACCGGTCGCAAACAACACTTTTGCGGGAGCGCCCGGCCAATGGCTGAGGAGCTTTTCAGCCAGCATCACCGCCGGTTCATTGGTGAAGCGGCGCGGCGAGAAGGGCAGGTCGTCGAGCTGCTGCTTGAGCGCGGCGATGAGGCGTGGATGGCCATAGCCCAGATGATGGGCGGTGTTGCCATGGAGGTCGATGAAGCGGCGCCCCTCCACATCCTCGAGCCACACGCCGTGGGCGCGGCGCAAGGCGAAGGGGCATGGCGATGAGCCCTCCTGATGAAAGAAGGCGGCGGCATCCCGAGCGATGAGGTCTTTTGTCATGGTGCGAGGCTCGTTTCAGCGATCCGTGTCGATAGTGGCCGGGAGAGAGTGATCTTACGCCGGGACCCCGGCGGCTGGTCGATGAGCCAGATGAGCGCCATGGCGGCGAGCGCCAGGACGAGCAGGATCACGCTCTTGGCGCCCGCATAGCCGAAATCACCCGACGTGGCGTGATTGAAGATGGTGACGGAAGCGAGCTTGTAGTCGCCGGAGACGAGGAAGATCACCGAGGACAGAGTGGTGAGCCCGTCGACGAACACATAGAGCGTGCCGAGCAGCAATGCCGGGCGCAGCATCGGCAAGGTGACATGGAAGAAGCGCCGAATGAGTCCGGCGCCCAGGCTTTCCGCCGCCTCATCGACCGCGACATTGAGGCGCTGGAGCGCAGCGCGTCCCGCCAGCACGCCGACAAAGAGATTGGAGAACAGGATGTTGATGATGAGGATGGCGGCGGTGCCGGAGAGCGACAACGAGGGGAAACCGAACGGAACGTTGAAGGCGACGATATAGCCGATGCCGAAGATGATGCCGGGAAGGATCGCCGGCAAGAGGCTCAAGGAGACGATGAGATTGGCGCCGGGCGGCTTCACCCTTTCGACGACATAGGCGACGATGATGCCGAACAGCCCGCCAATTGGGGCGGCGATGCCGGCGATATAGAGGCTTGTCCAGATGGTGGAGAGGCCGCGATCGGAGCTGCCATAGCCCGAGCCCGCGAGCCCGACATCGACGCCTTCATTGGTGAAATAGCCGAGCGTGAAACTCCAATCGACGCCCCAGACGCGGGTGACGGCGCCAAGCGCCATAGTCGCATAGATGATGAGCACCAGGGCCGAGACCGATCCCGCCAGTGACCGGAGCATCCAGCGCCAGGCGCCGGGCATCGGCAATTCGCTGACGCTGCCGGCTTCGCCCGTCGAATAGGTTTTGCGGGAGCCGATCCGTTCGAGGAGGAGATAGAGCAGGAGCGAGGGCAGAATGAGCCAACAGCACAAAGCCGCGGCGAGCGGCATGTTCTGATAGGCCGTGATCTGCTGATAGACGACCTCGGCCAGGACCGGCGTATCGCGCCAGAGCAGCACCGGATTGGCGAAATCGGTGAGGCTCATGATGAAGGCGAGCGCGATCGCGCGCTTCATCGCGGGCCAGGCGAGCGGCAGAGTGACATGGGCGAAGACCGCCGCGTGCCCGGCACCGAGGCTTGCCGCGGCCTCATCGACGCGCCCGCTCTGCCGCCGCATCACATTGTCGAAGATGATGAGCGTTGCCGGCAGGAAGGACAAAGCTTGCGCCACCATCGCGCCGGCAAAACCATAGGCATTGGTCGCCTCGGCATCGATCAATCCCAGCGTCTGGTCGAGAAAAGTGTGGGTGATGAGGCCGCGCCTTCCGAACAGCATGATGATCGCGGTGGCGATCAGGACCGGCGGCGCGACCAGAGGCGTCAGCAGGATCGCGCGGGTCACGGCGGGCGAGCGCACGCCGCCGCCATTGATGGCATAAGCGAGAAAGAGGCCGAGCGTCACGGTGAGCAGAGTGGAGGCCGTGGCGAGCATCAGGCTGTTGAGGCTGGCCTGGCGCAGATAGTGATCGCGGAAAAGGGCGAGGTAATTGTCAAGCCCGATGCGGTCATCGCGGCCGTTGCGCAATTCATCGAAACGAGCTTCACCGACCCGGTCTCTGACCTTGAAGGCAAGGGCGGTACGCTTATGCAGCATGATATGCGCGATCGGATAGTTGCCCGTTACCCTTTCCCTGACCGTTGCCGGGAGTCGGGCCAGCGCTTTGTCGAGGTCGATGGCCTGCGTGGTATAGAGCGCCGTGCGATCCCAGGGAACCGACAGTCCTTCGAGGGTGAAGGCGGCGGCCATTGCATCGACGCGCTCATTGGGGTTCGCGGCGTCGCGCCACTGCGTGACGAGGCTTGTGCGCTCGTCGGCACCGAGCGACTGGAGCGCCGCTTCGGTGACGGCCTCGAGGCGCGGCAGCGGCATGGGCCCGCGAATGACGAAGCTCTCGGCAAGGATGGCGCCGATTGGATAGGCGATGAAGAGCGCAAGCCCGGTGAGGACGGCGAGCGTGACGAGGAGCTTCGGCAGATGCCGCAAAGACATTAGACGAATTCGTCGCGCAGGATCACCGCATGGCGCGGATCCGGCCTGACCGTGACCGGCATGCCGACGGCGAAGCCGTCCAGCACTTCGAGCGACGGCCGGTCGGCAATGACATGCCGTCCCGACGCCATGGCGATATCGAGACGCACGAAAGATCCGAGGAAGGTCACGCCTGCGATCCGTCCGGCGAGACCATCCTGTCCGTCGGTGCTCACCTCGAGATGCTCGGGGCGGTAGAGCGCGGTGACGTCGCTTCCCGGCCACATGGCGGGCTCAGGCGCGATCGGCCAGATCTCGCCTTGGGCGTCGATGCCGCTCGCGGCGGCACGGCCCTTGACCAGATTGGACGCGCCAATGAACTGCGCCACGAATTTCGTCCGCGGCCGATGATAGACGTCGGAAGGCGTGCCGATCTGCTCGATGCGCCCCTGGCGCAGAATGGCGACGCGGTCGGAGAGCGCCAGGGCCTCTTCCTGGTCATGCGTCACATAGAGCGTCGTGATGCCGAGCTTCTCGACCAGGCTGCGGATCTCCGTGCGCAACCTCACCCTGATGCGGGCATCGAGCGCCGACATCGGCTCATCGAGCAGCAGCACTTCGGGATCGGAAGCGAGCGCCCGGGCCAGCGCCACGCGCTGCTGCTGGCCGCCCGACAATTCATGCGGATAGCGCTCGATCAGAGCCTGGATCTCGAACATCGAAGCGAGGTCGCGCACCCGCTTTTCGGTTTCCGCGCGCGGCTTCGCCGCCATGGTGAGCGCGAAGCCGATATTCTGCTTGATGGTCTTGGTCGGGAACAGCGCATAGGACTGGAAGACGAAGCCCATGCGCCGCCCTGCCGGCGCGGCATTCGTTATGTCGCTGCCCTTGAGCAGGACGCGGCCCTTGTCGGGCGCGGTGAAGCCCGCGACGATGCGCAGGAGCGTGGTCTTGCCGCAGCCCGAATCGCCGAGCAGCGTCACGAACTCGCCGCGGGTGAGCTGCAGCGAGACATCGTCCACGACATTGGGCCCGCCAAAGCTCTTGGCGATACCCAATATCGCAAGATGCGGCTCGGCGGCGAGCATGGACTTCCGCCTTGCTGCTACTGCTTGAGGATGCGGCTGGCGAATTCCTTGCGGAATTCGGTGATATCGACCGGCCGCTTCATCTTCCACAGCGTGATCTCCTTGAGATCGACGAGCCCGTGGCCCGGCACGGCGGTGGCGCCGACGACCTTGCCCAGGACTTGCGCCGCATCCTCGCTCGCCATGAAGTCGAGGAAGATCTTGGCCTCTTGTGGATTGGGACCGCCGGCGACGAGCCCGCCGCCTTCCGAGACATTGGGTGTGATGCGGCCATAGACGATCTCGACCGGCTTGCCCGAGGATTTCGTCTCGAAGCAGGTGGTGTCGAAAGTGAGCCCGATCGACACCTCGCCTTGGCCTGCGAGCTGTGCCCCTCCCGAGCCGCCATCCGAATATTGATAGACGTTCTCATTGAGGTTTTCGACGAAGGGCCAGCCGAAAGCGTCGACGAAGGTGGTGAGGATGGCGCCGCCGGTACCGGACTTCAGGGGCGAGGGCAGCGATATCTCCTTGGCATAGATGGGCTTGATCAGATCTTCCCAGGTCGAAGGCCGCGGCAGGTTCTTCTGCGCGAGACGGTCCTTGTTCACCACCATGCACATGGTGGTTGCGAAATACTTGTTGTAGAAGCCGTCCGGATCGCGGAAGTCGGCGGTGATCTTGGAGTCCTTGGGCTCATAGGGCTCGAACACGCCGGCCTGCTTCAGTTGCTCGAGCGCCACATTGTTGACGAGATAGACGACGTCGGCCTGAGGCTTGGCCTTCTCGGCGATGGCCCGCTCGGTGATCGGACCGGTCGAGCCCGAAACGAATTTGACCTTGATGTCGGGATGCTTCTTCTCGAAGGCGGCGACGATAGCCGAATTGACGCTGTCCGACGCATTGTAGACGACGATCTCGCCGGCGAGCGCGGTGCCGGCGCTCAAGCCGACGATCAGGGCCAAGGCCGCGAGGCCGGATTTGGATGTGGCTGTCATGTGACTCTCCCGCGATGAAGCATTCCTGTAATATTAGTGTTGCTTAAATCCGTGACAGTCGTATGAAGTAATGCTTATGGGCTAGCCTGTGGAAATCCCATGAATTTCGCTCAATTGCGCGCTTTCAACGCGGTCGCCACCCATCGCACCTTCATGGCGGCGGCCCAGGCCCTGGGCGTCACCCAGTCGGCGATCACGCAAAACATCAAGGCGCTGGAGGAGAGTGTCGGGACGAGCCTGTTCACGCGCACCGGCACGCGCATCGAGCTGACGGCGAGCGCCTATGATCTCCTGCCGCGGGTGCGCGAGGTGGTCCTGGCGCTCGAGGATCTGGGGAGCCGCATCAGCAAGACGCGCGATCTGCGCCTGGGTCATTTGTCGATCGGCCTCTGCGCGCCCTATGTCGCCATGCCGATCTTCGAACGGTTCTCTCAAAGCTATCCGGGCGTGACGCTCAATGTCCGGCTCGGCAATTCGAGCAGCCTCCTCGATCTCGTGGCGCAACATGCCGTCGATGTGGCGATCGTCACGCTGCTCGAGCCCGATGATGATTTTGTCTGCGAGAGGCTGGTCGACCAGGAAGTGATGATCCTGGTGCATCAGGGCCATCCCTGGTGGACCGTCGATCAGGTCAAGGCGAAGGATCTCGAAGGCCAGCCTTTCATCCTGCGCGAGACGGGATCGATGACGCGCCAGATCTTCGAGCGCGCCATGTCGAAGCTTGCCGTTCCGATCTCGACCCGTCTCGTCCTCGGCAGCCGCGAGGCGGTGAAGGAAGCGGTGGCGGCGGGCCTCGGTATCGGCATCGTGCTCAACCGCGAGATCGGCCAGGATGCGCGCGTCAAGGGCATTCGCATCAAGGGCGCCGATGTGTCGGCCGGGGAATATCTCGTCACCCTGCCGCGCAACCGCGAGCGCGGCGTCATTCGCGAATTCTTCGCCACGGCCCGCGATCAGGCCGCGGACGGGAAGGGCTGAGGAGTTGAGGAACCGATGCCTTGGCGCGCCGCTGCGAAATCCGGACCCTGCGCCATTGCCCAGTCAAGGATCCTGTCGGCGAGTTCGAGGAAGCGCTGGCCGAGCCCGGTGAGGCGATATTCCACCCTGGGCGGGGCGACGGGAAAGACCTTGCGCGCAACGAGGCCGTCGCGCTCGAGCTGCTTCAATGTCCGCGTCAGCACCCTGGCCGAGATCGGACGCGCCGCGCTGATCCGGCGCATGAGATCGGTGAACCGGATCGGTTCACCTTCGATCATATGAATGACGCACACGCTCCATTTGTCGCCGAGCCGCGCCAGGACTTCCTGCGCAACCGCATAGCGCTCATCGTTGATTGCTGCATGCCAGGACGACATCAGGCGCTCTCCTTCATGGACCATGGGTGGAATATCGCCGGCCTGACCGCGAGTGGCCGCGCGCGGCCCGACAGCGTGACCGAGAGGGCGGATGGAAAATAATCGAGAAGGGCGGTGTCACCCGCCACTTGCGCGACGAGATGGTAAAGCTCTTCCGATATGACGATGTCGGTGCCGAGACGGCGGGTCTGGCGCTCGAGGCGGCTTGCGATATTCACCGTGTCGCCGAACACGCTGGGCTGGCCGCGCTCATCGGCATAAGGCTGCCCGAGCAGGACCGGCCCCGCATGGATGCCGATCCCGGCCTTCACCGCCGGCAGATTGCTCTTGGCGCGCCAGGCATTCCAGCGCTCCATCTCGACGAGGATGGCGAAGCCGCAGCGCAGCGCCCGGAAGGCCTGCACCGCGAGCGGCGCCTTGCCTTTCCACACCGCGAGCACTTCGTCGCCGAAATGATCGACGATCGCGGCGTCATGCAGCGTGGTCGCCTGGCTGGTGCGCCGATAGAAATCGGCGAGCAGCAGGAAGGCCTCCTCAGGATCGAGGCTTTCGCAATGCTGGGTGTAGCCGACGATATCGGCGAACAGGGTGACGGCGGTCGTGACCTGCGGCAGGGATAGCGGCGCCTTGAGCCTCATGTCGGCGGCCCGTCCATCGGCCTCGTGCAGGCTGCCATTGAAATGATAGTGGTACATGGGTGATCTTCCGGTCCTGTTCGCTCGATGGGTGCAATATGGGCGGCCGGGGTCGCGGAAATTGGGCGGAAAAAGCGGCATTTTCCGCGATCTGTCACAGGCCCGCCTCTCGCCATAATTTGATACACTTTTCCCGGGGTCACACCTTTACTTGCCGTTATTGGGGTGTAGGGATCAGGGCATGGACTCGGCACCCCATATCGCGGTCGTCGACGATCACCGCGACATTCGTGACCTGGTGGGTAAATATCTCACCAAGCACGGCTATCGCGTCTCGACGGCGGAGAATGCGACGAGCTTGCGACGGCTTCTCGACCGCAGCGCCTTCGACCTCATCGTCCTCGACGTCATGATGCCGGGCGAGGACGGGCTATCGCTCTGCCGCTATGTGCGCTCGACCACCGAGGTGCCGGTCATCCTCCTGACCGCCATGACGGACGAGACCGACCGCATCATCGGCCTCGAGCTCGGCGCCGACGACTATCTCGGCAAGCCGTTCAACCCGCGCGAGCTCCTGGCCCGCATCAAGGCGGTGCTGCGGCGCGTCACCAGCCTGCCGCCGCAGAAGGGGCGCAGCAAGGCGCAACAATTGCGGTTCGACCGCTGGCGGCTCGATGTCGGGCGCCGTGAGCTCTTAGGGAGCGACGGTGTCGCGGTGCCGCTCTCGACCGCCGAGTACCGTTTGCTCTGCGCCTTCCTGGATCATGCCGGGCTGGTGCTGACGCGCGATCAGCTTCTCGACCTCACCGTCGGGCGCACCGCCGAGCTGTTCGACCGCAGCATCGACAATCAGGTGTCGCGGCTGCGCAAGAAGATCGAGCTCGATCCCAAGTCGCCGGCGCTCATCAAGACTCATTGGGGCGGCGGCTATTGCTTCGCCGCCGGCGTGGAGCAGGTCTGATGCGCATCTGGGACCGCAGCATCGCCACGCAGTTCATCTGCCTCATGCTCTTCGCTCTCCTTCTGTCGCAGGCGATCAGCTTCCTCATCTCGCGCGACGAACGCGGCAATGCGGTGCGCGAAGCCTATAAGGGCGAGTTCCTGAGCCGCGCCGAAGCGGTGGCGCGGCTGCTCGAGACGACGTCGCCGGCAATCGAGGACCAGATCACTCAGGCCAATAACACGCTGAACACGCGTTATTGGGTGACGGCGGGGGCGCCTCCCGCCGATCCCGAATCCTGGCGCCAGGCGGCATGGGCGCGGCTGACGGAGCCTTTCACGTCTTCGGAGTCGGCGGCTTTCATGGCCCGTGCGATCAAGAAGGACCTTGACCATGACAAGATCGGCGCCAGCGCGGTCATCGGTACCGGCTGGACCAACCTGTCGCCGGAAGACTGGCATTCTCCGCGTCCGGCGAAGTTCATCAGGCTCGATGATTATTATGGCGTAGGCCTTGCCGTCGAGCTCAATCGCGGCACATGGCTCAACACCGCCTTTGCCAAGCCGGCGATGGGCGGTTTCTGGAGCTCCTCCGCTTTGTCCTTCGCGGTCACGGCGCTGACCCTGTCGATCATCACCATCCTCGCCGCGCGCGCCATCACACGCCCGATGCGCCGCTTGGCAGCGGCGGCCGAGGCGCTGGGCCGCGGCGAGGCGACGACGCCGCTGCCCGAGACGGGGCCTCAGGACATGCGCCACACCGCGCAGGCCTTCAACCGTATGCAGCAGCGCTTGCAGCGTTTTGTGGCCGACCGCACCCGCATGCTGGCGGCGATCGGGCATGACCTGCGCACGCCGATCACGTCGCTCAGACTGCGCACCGAATTCGTCGGCGACGCCGAGATCCGCGAGAAGATGCTGGCGACGATCGACGAGATGCAGAAGATGACCGAGGCGACGCTCACTTTCGCGCGCGAGGAATCGGCCGTCGAGGAGACGCGTTCGGTCGATCTCTCGGCCCTGGTGCAGTCGCTCTCCGACGATCTCGCCGATATGGGCCACGACGTCACGTTCAACAACGGCTTCAAGATCAAATACCGCTGCCGCGCCGATGCGCTCAGGCGCGCCATCCGCAATCTGATCGAGAATGCGGTGCGCTACGGCCAGCGGGCGCGCGTTTCGATCGCCAAGGCTGAGGACGCGATCGACATCGTGATCGAGGATGACGGGCCTGGCATTCCGCCCGAGCTTGCCGAGCAGGTCTTCGTGCCTTTCTATCGGCTCGAGGATTCGCGCAACCGCGAGACGGGCGGCGTGGGCCTGGGCCTTTCCATCGCGCGCAGCATCGTGCGCAATCACGGCGGCGACATAAAGTTGGTCAATCACCCAGGCGGCTTGCGCGCCATCATCACCTTGCCGGCAATCGACGCGCGCACGAGGCTGGCCGCCGCGGCCTGATCCCCTCTCCCCTGCGGGGGAGAGGGTTAGGGTGAGGGGGAACCAGCGGAAATAATCTGCTCAAACGCAACAAGCTTTGCCGTCTGTTCCCCTCACCCTCCCGTCGCTGCGCGACGGGCCCCTCCCTCTCCCCCGTTGGGGGCGAGGGTGTTCTTACGGTCTCACCCCCGGCGTCTCGATCTTGAGGCCCTTGGCGCGCGACATGAGATAGGCTTCGAGCTCGATCAGCTCCTGGGCGCCATAGGGGAAGGGTTCGGCGCGCATGCCGATCATGCAATTGCGTAAACGTCGCTGCAGTGAGCCGAGCGCCTGCCATTCTAGCCGATAGAGCGGATAGGCCGTCGGATGCGCCTGCGGGATGATGCTGCCGCCGAGCCTCTGGCCAGGGAAGGCATCATGGCAGGCGGCGCAGGACAGGCCGAGCTGGCCCAGCCGGCGCTCGAACAGCGCCTGGCCGTTCTGCCGATGCCTGTCGAGCTTCGCATCCTGGGAAGGCGCGATCACCTGGCCCCGCGATTGATGCGCCACATAGGCGGTGAGCGCCAGGAGCGCCGGGCTTTCAAAGGCGAAGGGCGGCGCCGACTGCTTCTCCTGCCGGCAGAGATTGATCCGTCCCTGCAGGTCGATCAGCTGGCCGCTCCGCTTGTCGATCTGCGGATAGCGCATCGCCGCACCCCGCATGCTTTGCCGTGCCTCGCCATGGCATTGGGCGCAAGCGGCACGGTGCGGATTGTCACGGGCCTGCCACAGCGCCTCGCCCTCGGCGATCGAGAGCATGCCGGGATTGCTCAGATCGTCTTCCTGCATGGCTTGCGTCTCGGGCGCCATGAAGTCGAAGCCCGATTTCTTCTCGTCGGCCTGCAAGAATCCGCCGGATAGAAGCAGAGCGGCCGCGGCGAGGAGCGGGAGCCGCCATCCCATCACACCACCTTGATCTCGGCGGTTGTGGTCTCGGTGTTGCCCTTGTCGTCGGTCCAGGCGAAAGCGATGGCGCCGCTTTTGGTCGCGATGGTGCTGAAGGCGATGAAGGGATTGGCCGAGATCGCCGGGAACAGCTCGGCTGCGAAGATCTCCGCCCCGTCATAGAAGCAGGTGAAGCGGTTGATGATGTTCCGCTCGATCGCGCTACCACCCGCATCGCGGCGATAGCCCGTTTCCATCACATGGGCGATCATCGCCTTGATCTCGATGATCTCGCCGGCGCGCGCTTGCTTCGGCACGTTGATGAGGGCGCGCGTCACAGGAGATCCTCGACGCAGGCGGCGAGCGTCACGATGACCTTGGCCTCGCCCGACCAGAAGCTGCCGTCGCTGAGCTCGGCCACCGCCATGACCGTCTGCGACGCGGCGAGGCGGATGCGCGTCGACACTTTTGCCTGCCCCGAGCGGAGGCCCAGATGAAAGATGGCGACGCCGGCTTGCGGGTTCTTCTCATTGAAGAGGGCGATGCGCCGCACATGGTCGCTCGCCGTCATCGGGCTTTCCACCGTCACCGTGACCCCGACGGTATTGCCGTTCTCGACCAGAGGCGGGATGTCGAGATGGACGCGGCCGCTCCTTATGTCGGCGGAGCCCGCAAATTCCTGAACCGCTTCCTGCAGCGAGGGACGCGCCATGCCTTACTCCCTGAGGGTGGCGAGGAAGGCGACGATGTCCTCGATCGCTTGCGCCTTGAGCACCGGCTTGCCGCGCCAGGCTTCTCCGACCCGTGCATGATCGGCGATGCGGTAATAGGCTGGCATGATGGTCGAAGGATTGAGCCGCGGCATGTCGACGATACGCAGGCGGATCTGTCCTTCCGAGAGTCGGCTGCCCACACCGCGCAGATCCGGCGCCAGCGTGCCTTGGGCATGCGGCTCGGGGAAGGGGCCCTGATGGCAGAGCAGGCAAAGGCTCGCTTGCCGACTGATCACCAGGCTTTGTCCGCGCGCGGCATCGCCGCGCTGACCGGTGAGCGGCAAAGGAATGGCATCCCCCACGACGGTATAGGGCAAGAGGCTCATGACGACCGGCATCATGGTGAAGAGTCTCACCCGAAGACTTCCCCGGTGATCGTGTGGAACCAGGCCTCGGCATAGGCGGCCTCGGCCGCGCGCTGTGCGGGCTTGGCTTCGAGCGGACTTACGCCACCGGCCCCTTTGATCTCGGCCAGGAGGCCGTCCTTGGGGCTGTAGACGCCCGCGACCGAAATGCCGTAATCCGGCGCCACCAGGCTGTAGCAGGTATTGATGAGCTTCACCTCATGCACTTCCTCGCCGCGCATGAGGCCGGCGATCATTTGAGCCGCGACCTTGGCCTGGGCATTGGCGGCGAAAGCGGATTTGGGCATGGCGCCGGCAATGGCGGCATCGCCGATCACATGGACATCGGGTCTGAGCTTCGATTCGAAAGTGACGGGATCGATAGGGCACCATCCGGTCTGATCGGCGACGCCGGCCGAGATGGCGATGGCGCCGGCACGCTGCGGCGGGATGACATTAACGACGTCGGCGCGGTGACTGCCGAATTCGGTGATCAGCGTCTTGCTGGCGGGATCGACCTCCGTGACGCGGCCCCCTGCCGACAGCGGCACCCATTCGATGAGGCCCGGATAAAGGTCTTGCCACGCCGTCTGAAACAATTTCTGCTTGGAGAAGGTGTCCTTGGCGTCGAGCAGGATGAGCTTGGAGCGCGGCTTCCGGACTTTCAGATAATGCGCGATGAGGCTCGCCCGCTCATAGGGCCCGGGCGGGCAGCGGAAGGGATTGGCGGGTGCCGACATGACGACCACGCCGCCATCCGCCATCGCCTCGAGCTGCTGGCGCAAGAGGACGGTCTGCGCGCCGGCCTTCCAGGCATGCGGCATGATCTCGGCCGCCGGCTGGTCGTAGCCCGGCAGCGCATCGAATCGGAGATCGATGCCGGGCGCCAGGACGATGCGCTGATAGTCGAGGCTTTGGCCATCGGCGAGCCGCACCTGGCGGGCATCCCAATCGATCGCGACGACGATCTGCTCGACGATCTCGACGCCGGACTTCCTCACGCCGTCATAGCCGAAATATTGCGCCTCGATCGGGCGCAGGCCGGCGATGACGGCGTTGCTGAAGGGGCAGGCGGCGAAGCGATTATTCGGTTCGATCAGGGTGACGGCGAAATTGCCCGCTTCCGGCTTGAGCCAGCGTGCGCAAGTGGCGCCGGCAAAGCCGCCGCCGATGACGACGATGCGCTGAGGCGCCTGCCCGAGCACGGGGGGTGCTGAGAGCGCGGCGAGCCCGGCGGCAGCGCCTTTCAGGATCGTCCTACGGCTCAGGCCCGCTTTGCGCATACCAGTCCGCGATGGCGCGTATCTCTTCATCGGAATATCCCTTTGCGATGCGATCCATCACCGTCGCCTCGCGTTCACCGCTGCGGAAAGCCGCCATCGCCGCGACGATGTCCTGCGCCGGCCTCCCTGCGAGAGCAGGCACGGGGCCTTCCGTCGTCGGCGCATGACAGCCGGAACAGGCGGCAGCGGAGGTCTGTGCTACCGCCTGTCCCGGACCCGCAAACAGCGCAAGAAGAACGAGCGCGATCGGCTCGACGGGGGATCTTGCGCCGCTGCGATGTGGCGAGGATGAGCGCATCAGGCGAGGTTGTGGTTCTTCAACGGCAAAATGCGGATGCGCTTGCCGGTGGCGGCGAAGACGGCATTGAGCACAGCAGGTGCCGCAACCGCGATGGTGGGCTCGCCCACCCCGCCCCAGAAGCCGCCCGACGGTATGATGATCGTCTCGACCGGCGGCATCTCGGCCATGCGCATGACCTCGTAAGTGTCGAAATTCTCCTGCTCCATGCGCCCGCCATTGACGATGCATTCGCCATAGAGACAGGCGGAGAGGCCATAGACGAAGGAGCCTTCGACCTGCCTTTCGATCTGCGCCGGATTGACGATGTGGCCGGGATCGGTCGCCGCCACGATGCGGCGGATCTTGAGCTGGCCGTTGTCGACCGAGACCTCGGCGGCGGCCGCGACATAGCTGCCGAATCCCATGATCTGGGCGAGGCCCCTATGCACGCTCTGGGGCGGCGGCTTGTCCCAGCCGATGCGCTCGGCGACCGCGTCCAGCACGGCCAAGTGCTTGGGATGTTTCGCCATGAGCTTGCGCCGGAAGGCGAGCGGATCCTGCCCCGCCGCATGGGCGAGCTCGTCCATGAAGCATTCGGCATAGATGGCGTTCTGGTTGAGATTGACGCCGCGCCAGAAGCCCGGCGGCACCGGCGGGTTGCGCATCGCATGGTCGATGAGAAGATTGTCGACCGAATAGCCGAATTCGTTCTCGGGGCCTTTCGCGTTGAGGCCCTGGAAGACGACCGGGTCCTTGCCGTTCTGCATGCCGTCGGGCCGGACCGCAGCGAGGATCGACTGGCCCGACAGGCGCATATGGAGCGCCGTCAGGTTGCCTTGGTCATCGAGAACGCCGGTGAGCTTGCATTGCGTCGTTGGATGATAGGCGCCATGCAGCATGTCCTCTTCGCGCGACCAGATGAGCTTGACGGGTGTGCCCGGCATCTCCTTGGCGATCAGCACGGCCTGGCGCACATAGTCCTGAAAGGCGCCGCGCCGGCCGAAGCCGCCGCCCAGATGGATCTTGTGGACGTCGCATTGCTGCGGCGGCAGGCCCGCCGCTTCGGCGGCCGCCGCGAGGCTGCCTTCGCCATTCTGCGTCGGCACCCACACTTCGCAGCGCTCCGGCGACCAGATCGCCGTCGCATTCATCGGCTCCATGGTGGCGTGGTTCTGATAGGGGAAGGCATAGGTGGCCGTCACTTTCTTGCCGGGCCCGGCGAGCGCCTTCAGCGCATCGCCATTCTCGTTGCCGATGAAGGCTTCCTTGGCCTCCAAACCTTCGGCCAGCATCTCGGCGATCTTGGCGCTGGTGAGATCCTTGTTCGGGCCTTCGTCCCACACGATCGGCAAGGCATCGAGCGCCGTCTTGGCGCGCCACCAGGTGTCGGCGACGACGGCAACGGAAGCGTCATCGACCTGCACGACCTTGCGCACGCCCGGCATGTTGGCGACGGCGGCGGCCTCGAAGCTTTTGATCTTGCCGCCGAAGACCGGACAGGCCTTGATCGCGGCATTCAGCATGTTGGGCTGCGTGAGATCGATGCCGTAGATTTGCTTGCCGGTGAGCTTGTCGGCGGTGTCGAGCCTAGGCAGCGGCTTGCCGGCGATGGTCCAGTCCTTCGGATCCTTGAGCGGGACATCGGCGGGAGGCGTCACCTTGGCCGCGGCCTCCGCCACCTTGCCATAGGTGGTGCTGCGTCCGCTCGACTGGTGAGTGATGACGCCCTTGCTCACCGTGCATTCCGTGGCCGGAACACTCCACTCGGCTGCCGCGGCCTGGACCAGCATGGCGCGCGCGATGGCGCCGCCCTTGCGCACATATTCCTGCGACTCGCGGATGCCGCGGCTGCCGCCGGTCGAGAAGCTGCCCCAGATGCGGTCGCGCGCCAGATTGGCGCCAGGGGTCGGATATTCGGTTGTGACCTTCGACCAGTCGCATTCGAGCTCTTCGGCGACGAGCTGGGCAAGGCCGGTCAGGGTTCCCTGGCCCATCTCCGAGCGGGCGATGCGGATGACCACGGTTTCGTCGGGCCGGATCAGGACCCACGCATTGACCTCCCTGGCCGCTTCCTCGGCCAGGGCGCCGCCGCCGAGCGGCAGGTGGAACCCGAGCGACAGGCCGCCGATCGCGGCAGCAGACCCGACGATGAAGTTGCGGCGCGAGAAATT
>Ga0187894_10001888_pt1 | contig 26086 bp, 24 predicted proteins | sample GBC1701081metaG_FD_136650 | JGI IMG/M metagenome (GOLD analysis project Ga0187894, IMG submission 136650) | White microbial mat communities from a lava cave in the Kipuka Kanohina Cave System on the Island of Hawaii, USA - GBC170108-1 metaG ... | reverse complement strand
TCCTATTAAGGATGAAAAACAAAGTCAGGATAGCCCTTTATCATAAATGTTTTAATAGTGTGATGAGTAAAATCGATAAATCAGAAAGTAAAAATTTTAAAACGGGTTTTTAGAGACCCCCTAAAGTCAATTGCAGTCTCGTTTTTTATGCTGATGAATTGAGTGCTTAACACTCCTGGTCATGCACGACCATTTTTTTATTCATCATTAACTTAAAATTGAAATCAACATGAAAACGAGAATAGTATATATCATCGCTTTTGTTTGCATCACGTTCGCATCTAATGCACAAACGAAATCAAAAAAAGTTGTTACAGCCGATCTTAAAGTCTACGGTAACTGCGGTATGTGCAAAGCACGAATTGAAACTGCTTTGGATCACAAAGGTATCAAGCAGGCAAAATGGGATCCAACCACCAAGAACCTTAGCGTGGTTTACGTTCCGTCAAAAATAACGGAGCAGGAAATCTGTGATCTTGTGGCTACAGTTGGTCATGACACCGATAGATCAAAAGCGAAGGATGATGTTTACGCCAAACTTCCTTTTTGCTGCCTGTATCGCGACCACGATCATAGTGGTATTCAAGACGGTGATCATAAGAACGATCACTAACCTTATCGTACCATGAGCAGAATTAGATTTACCATATTTATGGTAATCATATTAATTTTTGGCGTTGAAGCAATTCACGCTCAAAAGTTGATGGGATTAGTGGTGCAGAAGAATGCCGAAGGAGTAGACGAACCTCTTCCGGGTGCGGGCATCTTTTGGCTAGGCACTTCAATTGGAACTACAACGGGAGAGAATGGGGTGTTTATGATTGACAGGGCGGAAGGTGCCGTCAAACTTGTCGTGAGTTTTGTTGGTTATCGGTCGGATACCGTTAGTATATCCAATCAAACGAGCATTAAGGTCACGCTTCAATCTGATCAATATCTGAAAGAAGTGACAGTGCAGGGATGGAAGCCCTCTTCAGGCCTGGATCAATCGCGTGGTATTAACACAGTGATTATGACGGAGAAAGAACTTTTCAAGGCGGCTTGCTGCAACCTTTCTGAGAGCTTTGAAACGAATCCATCAGTTGATGTAGCTTTTACGGATGCGATAACTGGAACTCGTCAGATTCAAATGCTTGGCCTTGCCGGACCCAATACAATGATCTCGATTGAGAATATGCCGGGAGTACGTGGGCTGGCCGGCAGCCAGGGAATTCAGTTTATTCCCGGTACCTGGATAAACTCTATTCAGGTTACGAAAGGGGTTGGTTCGGTTGTCAATGGGTATGAGAGTATTGCCGGCCAGATTAATGTGGAAATGAAAAAACCACAGGAAAGCGAAAAATTGTTTATCAACGGATATGTAAATCAATCAGCCCGATCCGAGATTAACCTGAACTACTCAACTGTGACGGGTAACAAATGGGCCACCACATTTCTATTGCATGGCAGTACACGACCTCTGGAAATGGATGAAAACGATGATTCTTTCCTTGATTTTCCGACAGGCTCACAATTGAATTTTATAAATCGCTGGGTATACAATAACAATAAAGGATTGCTGGGGCAGGTAGGTATAAAAATACTTGCGGATGACAAACAGGGAGGGCAGACCGATTTTCATACTGAACATGATAAGTTCACAACAAACCGGTATGGCTTTGAGATTAACACGAAACGATACGAAGCCTGGGGTAAAATTGGATACCAGTTTACCGGTAAGCCATACAAGAGTGTTGGCTTGCAATTATCCGGGGTAAGGCACGAGCATGAAAGTTATTATGGATTAAATATTCACGATGGTGAGGAAAAATCATTGTATGCTAATCTTATCTACCAATCAATTATCCAGAACACTTCGCATAAGTTTAAAACGGGGTTAAGTTTTCTGTATGATGACTTTATTGAAACACTTTCGATTTATGAAGGGATCGTATTTGAAGGATCATTACAGGTTACTCCAGTTAACTTTAATCGAACCGAAGTTGTGCCAGGAGCATTTTTTGAATATACCTATGATGACTTAGATAAGTTCTCTTTGATAGCAGGCGTCAGGGTGGATCAGCACAATTTATTTGGGTCAATATTCACTCCACGCCTACACTTGAAGTATAATATTACCCCCTTAACATCACTGCGTGCATCGGCTGGAAAAGGGACCAGAATTGCGAACGTGCTTGCTGAGAACTCCGGAGTATTTGCCTCTGCCCGTACTTTTGTGTTCTCTGATTTTCAAACGGATAAAGCCTATGGGTTTAAACCGGATGTTGCCTGGAACTACGGTGTTAACTTTTCGCAGGATTTCACACTTGACTATCGATCTGGTTCAATCACGGTTGATTACTTTTTCACTGATTTTAAGAATCAGGTTGTACTTGACCTTGACAACACAGCTCGTGAGGCTCGTTTCTTTGGGCTGAATGGGAAATCATATTCGCATAGTTTGCAATTTCAGGTTGACTATGAACTCATGCGCAGGTTTGATTTGCGGATGGCGTATCGCAGATTGAACGTAAAGACGGATTTTACCGAGGGGTTATTGTCTAAGCCACTGATTCCCGGGCATCGTGCGTTTGTAAATTTGGCTTACGAAACCAAAAATAAATGGAAGTTTGACTATACGGTGCAATGGTTAGGTCAACAGCGCATTCCAGATACCTCGTCCAATCTACCTGAATATCAGCTAGCTCAAAATTCACCTGATTATTTTTTGATGAATGCGCAAATCACCAAAGACTTTGGTGACAAGTGGAGCGTGTATTTGGGTGTTGAGAATATTGGCGATTACAAATTAGGGGATCCAATTGTGGCCTCAAATGATCCTTTTGGATTAGCCACAGCCGAGAATAATTTTGATGCCTCTTTAGTTTGGGGACCGATCTTTGGCCGGATGACGTATGCAGGATTTAGATTTAGGATAAAATAAAAAGGAAAAAGATGTATCGTCATGTCGAGCGTAGTGAGACATCCCATTCGAAAGGGGGATTTCTCACTACGTTCGAAATGACGATGTATAGACTGAGTTTAAAATCCAATCAAAATAAACGGGGCCCAGTAGTAAGGAGCAGCGTAATCTCCTTGTCTTAATAAGTTTAATTTTGCCTGACGCAGATCTCCGCTGTAGCTCTCCGTGGGATTCTCCAACAGTTGCTTGTAAAAATCGGTCATGAGGGTTGCAGTAGATTCATCCGCCACACTCCAGAAGGAGACAATAAGACTTCTTGCACCTGCATACACGAGTGCTCGTGATAAACCAATTACACCTTCACCCTTGGATATTTTTCCTAATCCTGTCTGGCAGGCAGAAAGGGCCACTAACTGTGCATTCAATTCCAGGTTGTAAATCTCTCCGGCAAATAAATTACCGTCTTCGGCTTCTGAATCGGTGTATAAAAAGATTCGTGATAACTCGGGACTATTCTCATCTACGATGCCGTGAGTGGCAAAATGTACAAGCGAATAATTTTTCAAAGAACCGGATTTTATAGCTGTTTCAGAAGCCGCTTCTTTCAGATAGACCTGGCTGTTAATGTTTTTTTCTTTGAAAAGATTGGAGATGATATTTATTTCGGTTTCTGTTCCTGGTAAATCACTCAGATTATCTTTTTCAGGAAATATGACTGGCGCGCAAAGCATAACAGAGGAAAGATTAGCAGATGCTCCATCACGTTTCTTCTGCAAGACAAGACCAGCAGAGAACTCATATCGAACGCTATATTTTTTAAGCAGATAGGGGAGTGTCATGAAGTCTGGTTTGCCTTTTACTTCTTTGGTCAGTAATGTTTCAAAGGGTATTACTCCCATTCTGCCTGTTGGAATAATTACAAGATCAGTAATGTGACGGGGAATTCTTTTAGGAATGAGCATTTGATATAGATCCCTGGATACTCCGCTAAAGGTTTGTACCTCCATAAAATAGAGGCTGTTACGCAGCCCGGTTATATACTTATCATACTCTTTTGATAATCCTTTGTCGGTAATGTTGAAGTCCTTTTTGGATATGATATAGGTGTAGACTCTGGAATTCTTTTCATCAATAAAATAGCTGATGATGGCTGTTTTATCGGGCAGTAGGCTTTGAAGCTGGGTAATTGAAGGAGATGCGGAATTGAACTTTAAATTAAAATACTCAGGATATTGATTCTCAAGGTGTTTGGTAAATTCCTGGTAGCTTCTATTTAAACTGAAAAGTGATTCTCTCAAGTATTTTTCTTCCTCTTCTGAAGGTTTTTGGGCCAGTTTTTGAGCGATCAACGCAACAGTTGCTTTGAGGTTTTTTTCTTCCTCTAACAGTTCATCCGGGATATTGGCAAATGATTTAGCGTTGGTATCAGAAATTGCCTCCAGCAACACCGCGGATTTACTTTTTTCTGCAAAGTAAAAGCTCATCTCCCGGTACGCTTTACGATTCCTGAAAGCCACATCGCTTAACAGGTACGCTATCCGAACTCCATCGGCATAGACTTCGCTGGCAATGGCACCGAGGGTAAGCTTGTCCGATTCATTGGTGATTTGCTGGCGAATGCGATCGATTAAAGAGTCGGCTGTTTGAAGTGTCTTAATTCCTGCAATCAGGTCACTTTCTTTTAGTGTTTTACCCAGGTGTTTTGCTTCCAAAGCCTGCGCCTTATACATTAATGAGTAGAGAAGTTGATTTCCGTTATAATAGTTTTTAGTAGGAGGGTTTGCAAGAATGTTTTCATTATTGAATTCCGGAATGTTGGCAATCATTGCCTGTTGATAATGCTGAATAGCTTCATCAAATTTTTGTTGAGCCAGCTTTTCGTTACCTAATAAATTATGCACATAGGCAACATCAGGATGTTTTTTACCTTGTGAGGCCTCGTACATAATCCGTGCTTTTTCATAAAATTCAAGTGCGGCTTTTGCATTGGACATTGTGGAGTAAGTTTGACCCAGGTTCATGAGTACTAATGCTTTATTGGGATGCGGCTGTGTATAAATCTTCTCCCAGATTTTTAATGCATTTTCATAGTACGTTACAGCATCTCCGTAAAGTTTTTCTTTGTGGTGCAGGTAGCCAAGGTTTGTATTTGCGATTGCGATTTTAGGGTGATCTTTACCATGGAGTGTTTCATACATGGCAAGCGCTTTTTCATAGCTGTCGAATGCTTTGTCAACATCTAACTGTGTATACACAAGGCCAAGGTCATTGTAGGAAGCAGCGATAAGTTCGTTCGCTCCTGTTAGTTTTTCCTGACGGATAGCCAACGTGTGCTGAAGTTGTTCCTCGGCCTGCGCGTACTTCCCCGTAGAGCGATAAACATTTCCTAAATACGCAAGTGCCTCAGCGTATTCCAGGCTACCGGAACGATTATCCTGTTCAAGCATGGTGATGGAACGTTGTAGCTCTTCAGTTGCCAGATCGTACCTGCTTTGGCTCATGTATAACGAACCATAGTTCATGTTAATGAGAGCATGGTAATAGTTCGCGTTGTTCTCTTGCCCAAGTGAAGCTTTCGTTTTCTTTAGTAATGCTTCTGCTTCGGTAAGTTTTCCAAGCCGAATAAGTGCCTCCGACTTTTTGATGTTTAACGCATTCTTATTATCTGATTGACTGAGAGAAGCATCAATGAGTTGAATGGCTTCCTGGTAACGGGAATCCAGCAGTAGCAAATCAACTTTCGACAACTCATCTTGTTGCGAATTTCCAGCCAATGAAACCAGTAAAAAAAATAATAGAAGGAGGTTTTTAAGCATAATTTAAAATCGGTAGAAGTAGCTTAGGGTGGTGACTAATTCGCGCGTAAGCCCATCGGGATTGGTTTCACGCTGAACAATTTTATGACCTGCCAAAAGCTTGATTCCCATTTTAACATTGAAGTTGTAGCCAGCGGTACCAATAGCAGAAAGGGCCATTCCTTTAGCTCCCTCAGGCTTTATACTCTCACCAGTATTAATATCAGTTATTTCATCATTCGTAATCCTAAAAATTGGAAGTACGCCTAACGAAAAATTGAACCTTGCAAAGCGAAAATTGCGTTCAGCCCGCAGCATAATATCGGTGCCTCTCTTTAACTCATAACATAGATCGTATTTTCTAACATACTCATCGCTGCCCTCGTAGATAGGAAACCATGAGCCCCATGTAAACTGGTTTTTATTTTCATTAAAGGGATGTTGAATGCCGGTTGCGAAGAGCCATTTGCGAGTGATAAGTGATACCCCCGCGATGGCATCATAGGTACCTAAACTGGTTTGATAGTACATGGGAAAGGAAGCTCCTCCTGGTTCTTTCAGGTTTGCATCGTTAGAAGGAATTTTGCTGCCAATTGAAACATTAATATCGAAGTTCTCGCGTGAGAATACATTTCTGGTCAGGCAAAGGGAGATATCTCCAAGCCCTCCGGTGTCTCCAAAGTTTCCTCTGACGGCCTGATATGGAAGTTTTACCTGTAACGAATTCTTTTTCCCGACACTAAAGCTCGCATCAAGTGTAGCTACATAAACAACCGGAGAAAGGGTGGTTGTACCACGGTAGAAACTTACCTCCATCGATCGGAGCCTGATTGGCATTTTTTTATTATAGGGCTGATCGGGCTTCATAGCGCCCATCGTACAAAAGCCTGCATCGCTGCAACCTTGCCCGATTACAGTAAGGGAAAGCAATAGAACTAAACATGTTATACACCACTTTATCATAGAGCGCATTTTAGCAATTCGAAATTAATGAAAAATAAAACCCGAAGGTAAGCTTCGGGTTTATTAATAGTGTCTGATCTAATGTTATTCGTTACATTCCGAGAGACTGGTTCTCAATAGAAGCAAGCTCCACAAGCTTTTCATATTCGGCAGGTGAAAGATCGTTGAAGAAATAGTGAACCGGATTGATTAACACGCCATTCATGAGCACTTCATAGTGTAAGTGTGGCGCAGTTGAAAGTCCCGTGTCACCAACATAACCGATTAGTTCGCCACGTTTGATGTATTGCCCCTGGCGCACAGCAAAGTCATGCATGTGTGCGTAGCGTGTTTTGTAGCCAAAGCCATGATCGATGATGATCATTTTTCCGTAGCCACTGAACCGTACACTCACTTCTTCAATCTTACCATCAGCGGTTGCGTAGATAGGTGTACCGATAGGTGCAGCAAAGTCAATACCTGAATGCATTTTCTTCACTTTATAAATTGGGTGAACGCGCATTCCAAAACCAGAAGCCAATGCAATCAATTGTTTATTTGCAATAGGCTGAATAGCAGGAATAGCAGCAAAGAGTTTTTCTTTTTTTTCGGCAAGGGTAACTACTTCATCTTGTGATTTTGATTCAATGTAAAGTTTTCTTCTCAGCTTGTCAGCTTTTTCGTGGAGCTCTACAATAATATCTTCATGCAGAATATTTTTTGTCTTAATATCTGCATAACGGTCAATACCACCCACGCCTGCATCCCGAACCGATTTATCAATGGGTTCAGCGCCAAGTACGACACGATAAATATTATCATCCCGGTGCTCAAGTCCTTTTAGCGTTTTGTCGAGGGTTTCAACTTCCTGATTAAGTTTCGAATAATAATACTGCAACTCGTTTACTTCATTTCTAAGCATGAGCTCTTTTGGGGACTCAAAGTAATTGCTGTACAAAATCAGGAGGCTCACGGCCATAGCAATGGTGAGCGAAAAAATACCCAGCGCATTTAAGAAGATGTCAGTCTTCTTAGTCTTGATGCGCTCGTACTTACAAGTCTCGGTGTCGTAGTAATACTTTATTCTTGCCATAAAAAACCTGCAATTATACAGAAAGCGGCCTGAAAGGTTTCATCACCTCTTCATTACACTCGATAAACGGTCCTTCCAGCAGATCAATACAATAGGGGATCGCTGGGAAGACAGCATCCAAACATTGCCTGATTGCTTTTGGCTTGCCTGGAAGGTTCAAAATTACGGTTTTATTACGAATTCCTGCAGTTTGGCGTGATAGAATAGCTGTTGGGACGTATTTGAGGCTTTCCTGACGCATTTTTTCTCCAAAGCCATGTAAGATTTTCGTACAAACTGCCTCGGTTGCTTCGGGGGTCACATCCCGTTTGGCAGGACCGGTTCCCCCTGAGGTAATGATCAGGCAGCAACCTTTTTGGTCGGCCATTTCGATCATGGTTTGTTCAATTTGTGATTGTTCGTCCGGGATGACGGCATATTCTTTTTCCCATGGACTTTTGAGATACTCATTCAGTGTGGCGATAATTTCTTTTCCTGGGAGGTCTTCGTACACGCCCTGACTGGCGCGATCGCTGATGTTGATGATTCCAATTCTGATTATTTCGGATTTCATTATGCTGGATTCTTGATTCTGGATTCTGGATTCTGGATTCTTGATTCCAAAATCAAGTGACCAGGATCCGAATGCTCTATTATGATTTAAACAGAATATTCTGCGACCGGCCTTTCTTAAAAACCTGCCTCCCTTTATTAACTCCCCTGCGAATTTCTTTTTGCGCCTCTGCCGGAAGAGCGATGATGCCTTTGCATTCCTGCGAACAGCAATTTTTGAACTCTTTTGAGCACTCCTCACATTGAATGAATAATAAATGGCATCCGTCATTTTTGCAATTGGTGTGATCATCGCATGGCTTTCCACATTGATGGCATACGCTGATGACATCGCTTGTGATGCGCTCTCCTAACCGTTCGTCAAACACAAAATTTTTGCCGATGAATTTATTTTCCAGTCCTTGATCTTTTACTTGTTTAGCATATTCTATAATTCCTCCATCTAATTGAAATATATTTTTAAACCCCTTGTACTTCATCCAGGCGCTGGCTTTCTCGCATCGAATGCCGCCTGTACAATACATTAACAGATTCTTATCCTTATGTCCATTCATCAGGTCTTCCGCTACCTGAAGTTCTTCGCGAAACGTATCCACATCCGGACAGATTGCATTTTTGAAATGCCCCACTTCACTTTCGTAGTGGTTGCGCATGTCGATGATCATCGTGTTAGGATCATTCGCGAGATTATTAAACTCCCGAGCATTGACGTGCACGCCAGAATCAGTGACATCAAAGGCCTGATCGTCCAAACCATCGGCAACGATTTTCTTACGGACAAGGATTTTAAGTTTAAAAAATGATTTACCATTATCATCTACAGAAGCATTTAAGCGAATGCCAGTCAGAAATGAAATAGAAAAAAGTTCATGTTTAAAAACTTCAAATTTCTCCTTTGGTACACTAAGTTGCGCGTTGATCCCTTCATTGGCCACATAAATTCTTCCCAGAACCTCCAATGAGTTGAGTCTTGCATATAACTCATCACGGAAGTGTGTTGGGTTTTCGATTTGATGGTACTTGTAAAAGGAGAGGGTGACCCGGTCAACGAGCGGAGCTTGCAATAGCCTTTCTTTCAGGACTTTTCCCTCAATTCGATTGTGTAATGTCATGTCTATTAGCGTTTTTCGCCAGCCTGCGCGTAGCCGATTTTGCCATGTTTTCCATCTTATTACCATCGCTCGGCAAAGGCAGGCAGGAAAACCTAATGTAGAGGCAAAGTTAGTGGTTAATCGTTAAAAGTTGACATTTGGCTATTAACTATTAACGGATACCGTTAAACACACTATTGCCTTGGTTGCAATTCTCCTCTTACAAGTTGGTTGTATTCTTCACACGTGAGGAAGCCGTGCTTGTCGCAGAAGCCACAGGTTTTATATTCATCACTTAAATATCCCTTTTTAATAATAACAGTAGTCCCCTTACATACAGGGCATGTCACTTTGCCAGATGGACCACAATCAATATCATAGTTATAGGATAGTACTTGCTCCGCTTTTATCGCGTCTTTAGCTCGTTCTTTAATAAGGCCTTCTTCTGCTTTTTTTAAAATTTCGACAGCCTCTTTATAAAATTGGCCTGTCGTTCCTTTTAGTTGGATGTACTTGTTCAGCCAATCTATACTTTGTTTATACTTATTGATGTAGTATGAATTTTTCCCGAAGTAAAAGGTAAGATCGGAAGGAACGCTCTTAATATTATTTAATACGTAAACGAGTTTTTTATCGGCAAGGGTGTATTCCTCATTATCAATATTTATAATGGCTGAATCAAGAACCCGTAACGTTTCGGCACGCTTTCGCTGTTCAACTTGAAGCCTGAATTCTTCAGCGAGTTCTTTATCCTGAGAGAAAGCTGTAAATGAAATGCTTATTAAAAGGAATAAAATAGTCTTGCTTAAAATATTACCCGTCATTTCGAGTGTTAGCGAGAAATCCCATTTTGCAGCATTGAATCTGGGGATTGCCACGCCCTGACAAATGTCAGGACTCGCAATGACGTTCTTAAAATATTTCTTCATCTTTATCTCAATTCTTTACAAATCTTTCTTTCGAAACACCCAGCCACTCAAGCGGAGCATGGCAGAAAATATCTTCTTTTACTTTATTCTCTAACGGCATATCTTCAATAAACTTGCCAATCTCTAAATCTCCAAGCGGAAATGGATAATCAGATCCAAGGGTGACTTTGCTTGATCCTTGTAATTTCAATACATACTCCAACATCATGGAATCGTGCGTGATGCTATCCACCCAGAATTTCCCTAAATAATTTCTGGGATTTATAGGATTATCAATTGCCACTAAATCAGGCCGGCAATCAAACCCGTGTTGAATACGTCCTATTGTAGACATAAACGAACCACCCGCATGGGCAAAGTTCACGCGAAGTGTTGGTAACTTTTCAAAAATCCCCCCGAAGATCATTGAGCACATTGCCCTTGATGTTTCGGCCGGCATGCCTACCAGCCACGGAAGCCAGTAGCGTTGCATGTTTTTTTGTCCCATCATATTCCAGGGATGGACCAGCACGGCCATGCTCAGTTTTTCACATGCTTCGAAAATGGGGAAGAAGCGCTCTTCGTTGAGATTAAGATCATTGATGTTTGAACCGATTTGGATGCCGCTTAATCCAATTTTTTTGCAGCGTTCCAGTTCCAGAATGGCAAGTTCGGCATCTTGCATGGGCAACGTAGCAAGTCCCAAATAATTTTTAGGGTGCTTTTCAATAAGTCCGGCTATGTGATCGTTCAGGAATTTTGAAAGATCGAGGCAGTCAAGCGGTTTAGCCCAGTACGAAAACATAACCGGAATCGTACATACCACCTGTACCTGTGTATTAAACTGAGCGTACTCTTTAATTCGTAGTTCAGCATTCCAGGCGTTCTCCTTAATCTCACGGAAGAACTGGTTGCCTCTCATCATTTTAGCAAAACCTCTTTTGTGGTGTTGCAGGTAAATGAAATCGCCATAGCCAAACTTCTCACTCCAGTTGGGAAGTTTCTTGGGAAGAATGTGCGTATGGGTATCGATTTTAAGCATGAGTCGTAAACAAAATCCTGCAATATCGGGGATTTTGGGGAGAGTTCAAGTTCAGTAAAATTGGAGGAGGACTAAAATAGAAAAGGTATCTCCGCATGGATTCATCTTACTTCGAGTCTGTATAAAATTTAGACCCTTAACAAGCCCCGAAAGGCCCTGGCAGCATAATAAGATTCTGCACCGTTGTGATACAAAAAGACATTGCCATAGCGGAAATCACAAAAGATGGCACCACCGAGTTTTCTAATGTCAGCAGGTGTTTTCACCCAGCTCGATGTTTTCGTATCAAACTTTCCAAGTTTCTGCAACTCGCGATATTGTTCTTCTGTTAAAATTTCAATGCCCATGTCAGTGGCAAACTGTATAGCACTATTTTCCGGCTTATGTTCTTTTCTTTTCTCCAACGCTTCGTGGTCGTAACAAAAACTTCTGCGGCCTATGGGGCTTTCCGCGGAGCAATCGTAAAAAATATATTCGCCCGTTTTTTTATCATAGCCAACAACATCGGGTTCACCACCAGTTCTTTCCATTTCATTAAGCGACCACAATTTTTCACCAGCAGTTTGTTTATCCAGCCCTGCCTGCACCTTCGCCCATTCAAGACCTTTATGACGGTTTTTATTTTTTTCAAAACGTGCTTTCAATGTGAAGAGTAATGCTGAGCGTTGCTCTGATGATAATTTCTTTTTATTTACTTTGCTCATAAACCGAATTTAGGAAAATATTTCTATTGGATACATTATACTACCCTGCATCATCCCATTTCACAGATTCTCTTAACGTTTTCTCATCGTACTTAATTCCGTATTGATCCAGCACATCTTGTGGTACACCATCCCAGCGGTTGGGAGTATTTCCTGCATAGCCTAAATCTTTAATTCCCATTTGGCTTGTAAAGAAGCCTGTGGCCGTGAGGTCGCGCATGCGGTTGAAGAAGGCCACACCTTGTTGCATTTCTGGTTTGGCTTTTTCAGGGTAGGCAATTTCATCAACGATCGCCAATTGATCTTGTGAAGAGCAATCAATGAATTTCTTTTTATAGCGTTTCAAGGCTTGCACATCCAGCCACTTAAGTCCGCCACGCATTGGTACTTGATGGGCTGGTCTGTCTTTAACAATAAATTCAATAAACGCAGGTACTCCGGCTTCTGTGGCGCTGCCCGAAGTTTCATCTTTCGGTATGATGATGTCAGCTAGTACGGCAATGGTGGCCATTTCGTGCTCGTCAAAGAATTTTTCGGCATTGAGTTTTTCGTCACGTGCTTTTTCATCTGGATGACGATCAATACCAGTACCTGCATTAGCTGGTGTAAGGGTGGTTGGTTTTTTATCTGTATCGCATGCACTAAGCAATGCGCCTGTAGAGATTGCGCCAAGCGCGAGGGCCTTGAGGGATTCGCGTCTTTTCATAAGTTTTGTTGTTTAATCTGTTCTATAATATAGTCGGAAGCTCTCCACGAGAGGGCCAAAATTGTCCAGGTTGGATTTTTATCCGCTTGCGAAACAAACGCGCCTCCATCTACCACAAATAAATTTTTGCAGTCGTGAGCCTGATTGAATTTGTTCAGAACAGATTTCTTTTTGTCGTTACCCATCCGAACGGTGCCTACTTCATGGATGATGTTCCCCGGATTTTTCAAACCGTAATTTGTTTCCGGTCCTTCAATGCCCCATGTTATTTCGGCACCTGCCTTGTGCATAATCTCCTGAAAAGTTTCCTGCATGTGCTTGGCTTGCTTGATCTCGTGATCACTCCATTGATAATTAAATCGCAATACAGGAATTCCGAATTTATCTACCACGTTCGGATCAATCTCACAATAATTAGTTTCTAAAGCTATGGCTTCTCCACGACCATCCATACCAAAGGATGCACCATAGAAATATCGATAATCATCTTTTAGTGAAGCGCCATAACCGCCACCACGCTTTTGTCCATCGCGGCCCGCAAATTGTCCGTTCGTACCTTGCATTCCGAATCCAAAACCATAGCTGGGCATGCCCATGCCTCCGTAATATTCGATGTGATAGCCGCGCGGGAAATCAAGTTTCTTGTTATCAAGCCACCACGGTGAGTACAAGTGCAATCCTCCCACGCCATCTTCATTGTAACGTTTCCGACCGAATAATTTTGGAATTACACCACCCAGTCCTGAACCTGTTGAGTCATGCAAGTATTTTCCAACTACATTGCTTGAGTTTGCAAGCCCGTTCGGGTGTTGTTTTGATTTTGAATTTAACATCAATCGTGCTGACTCGCATGCACTCGCGGCAAGCACCACAACCTTTGCAGAGATTTGATATTCCTGCAGGTCATCTTTGGCGATGTACGATACTCCTGTTGCAAGTCCGTTCTCATCGGTAAGCACCTCGCGCACCATGGCATTCACGATCACATCGAGGTTGTTTGTTTTTGTTGCAGGCTTGATCAAACAGGAAGAAGAAGAGAAATCGCCATACACGGTACATCCGCGATTACATTGCGAGCAATAAAAGCATTGGCCACGGTCTTCATTTATTTTTTTTGTGAGGATCGACATCCGTGAAGGAATAACTGTAACGCCCATGGAAGTGGCAGCGTCTTTCATCATCAACTCATGAAGTCTGGGCTTGGGGGGTGGGAGAAATCTTCCATCGGGTTCGTTTGGAAGATTTTCCTTCGTACCGAAAATTCCAATGAGTTCATCTACTTTATCATAGTAAGGTGCTACATCCTCGTAGCCAATCGGCCAGTCGTCACCCAGGCCATCATAACTTTTTCCTTTGAAATCTTTCGGGCCGAAGCGCAGTGAAATTCTTCCCCAGTGATTGGTGCGGCCGCCCAGCATGCGTGAGCGCCACCATTCGAAACTCGTGCCTTTCGCCTGCGTGTAAGGTTCGCCCTCCAGCGTCCATCCGCCATACGAAGCATCGAAGTCACCGAAAGGACGAAACGTTGTTTCCGCTCCCCTGCGGGGAGATTCCCATGGCCATTTTAGTTGTGTAACATTTTTTGCCGGATCGTACCAGGGGCCTGCTTCCAGGCAAACAACTTTTAATCCGGCTTGTGTTAACACATAGGAGGCCATACCACCACCCGCACCGGAGCCAACGACACAGACATCGTATTGAGCAGCGGACTGTTTGATTTGAACAGGCATAAAAAAAGGAAAAGATTTTTCTAATGTAATCTTTTCCTTTTTAAATGTTAAGAAATGGAAGAAATTCGGCTTCTAATTTCTCCTGCGGTTTACGCGCTTGTCGGTGCGCTTTTCTTTGCGATCAATGCGTTTATCACGTCTGTTCAACCGGTTGTCATGCCTTCCTTTTCCGTCAGGGTTTCGTTTATCAACATTTTCCCGCTTTTTCTCGTTGACCCTGTCTCTATTTTCAAGCCTTCGTTGACGACCATTTTGATCAGATTGTGCCTGAGCTGAAGATGAGATCAGAACTAAAAGAGTAAGAACTCCACAAATCGAAAGTGTTTTCACGTATTTCATAAAGTTGAAAGTGTTTTTTTTGTTTGGACATGCCTTGTTCGAGCGGGTTTAATTGTCAGCTATTTTTTTTGCTGCATTTTTTTTGGGTACAGGATCATGACCGCTTGTTCCCCACGGATGGCAACGGCCTATACGCTTCGAGCCTAACCAGATTCCTTTAATAACCCCCCATTCCTGAATGGCTTCAATGGCATATTGAGAGCAGGAGGGAGTATGGCGACAATGAGCGCCCAGTAATGGTGAAAGACTCAGTTGGTAGAATCGGATGGGTAGTATGAATAACTTCTTGAACATAAATAGCTGCGAGTAATGAGCTTCGAGTTGCGAGTTCGTAACTTGCGGCTCAAAGCTCGTAACTTTTTATTCTATGGTATAATTCATCTCCCCATCTTTCCCATCCATCAGTTGAACACCAATGGATTTGAGGTCATCGCGGATTTTATCGGAAAGAGTAAAGTTTTTATCCACGCGGGCTTTTTTGCGGAGTTCGATTAATACTTTCACTACACCATCAATCAATTGTTGATTATGTTCCTCTTCTTCCCGGATACCAAGAATATCTTCCATGAAAGAACTATAGGTTTGCTTAAAGTCATTAAAAGCAGACTCGCTCACAGAACCAATAGGAAGGTTTCCCGATTTGAAGTCATTGATCTTGGCTGACATCTCAAATAAGACAGCGAGCGTCTTTGCTGTGTTGAAATCATCGCTCATGTTTATATAGCACTCACCAATCATGCGGGTGAGCTCAGCTGACAATTCGGTATTTTCAACAGTAGGAGCAGAGTAATTCAGTTTTTTAGTGATGCCTAAAGCGTTTGCTAATTTTTTAAATCCTTTTTCAGCAGCGCCCAGGGCATCGTTTGAAAAATCTAATGTGCTTGAATAATGCGACTGCAACATGAAGAAGCGCACAGCCATGGGACTGTAAGCTTTATTTAATAAAGGGTGAGTTCCTGCAAACAATTCTTTTGGAGAAAATGAATTGCCTTTTGATTTGCTCATTTTCTCCCCGTTCACAGTAAGCATGTTGGCATGCATCCAGTATTTTACAGGAGCTGTTCCGTACGCGCCTACGCTTTGGGCGATCTCGCATTCATGGTGAGGGAATTTTAAATCCATGCCGCCACCATGAATGTCGAATTGCTTGCCCAAATATTTTGTACCCATGGCAGAACATTCTAAATGCCAGCCTGGAATTCCTTCTCCCCAGGGTGAAGGCCAGCGTTGAATGTGATTGGGTGATACGCCCTTCCAAATGGCAAAGTCAACCGAATTCTTTTTTTCATCCTGGCGATCCAACTCGCGTGAACCTTCCATTAAGTCATCAATATTTCTCCCGCTTAACTCTCCATACTTATGCTTCTCCATGAACTTGCGCACATCGAAATACACGGAGCCATTCACTTCGTATGCAAATCCATTGGCCAAAATCTTTTTCACCATTTCAATTTGCTCAACAATATGACCTGTCGCTGTTGGTTCAATGCTGGGTGGCAGAATATTGAAGATCCGGCACACATCGTGAAAGCTGAAGGTATACTTCTGTACGATCTCCATTGGCTCGAGCTGTTCGAGTTTGGCGCTCTCTTCAATCCTGTCAACACCTTGTCCCGCATCGTTAGTGAGATGTCCGGCATCAGTAATGTTGCGTACGTAACGTACTTTATATCCGATATGCATAAGGTATCGGTACACAATATCAAAAGCAGTGAATGTACGTAGGTTGCCCAGGTGTACTTCGTTATAAACCGTTGGTCCGCAGGAATATAACCCTACAAAAGGCGCTTTAATAGGAGTAAAGAGTTCTTTCTTCCCGCTAAGGGAATTAGAAATAGAAACGGGATACTTTTCGTACAGTGCCATATGTATATAAGGTGGCAAATTTAGTTAAACGATATCAGTTATCCGTTAATGGTTATCCGATATCAGAAGCATTAACCGATAACTATTAACGGATAGACTTGCAGAAGACACAGACTTTGTTCATGACACATTCATGACACTTCGGATTGGTCGGTCGGCAGGTTTCTCTTCCCAGAAAAGATATAGCCATGCCAACTTCACTCCAATCTTTTGGATCGATAGCCTCCATAAGCTGCTTCTCAATTTTTTTTGGATCAATGCCGGAGGCTACCCCAATTCGTGGGGCCACGCGCACAACGTGAAGGTCGACAATGATACCTTCGGCCTTTTCACCTGTTTCGCGCATAATAACGTTTGCCGATTTCCTTCCGATGCCTGGTAGTTCTGTCAGACCTTCCATTGTTTTTGGAATATTCTTGTCATCTTTTAATGTGGATGCAATTGCCAGCAGCCATTTGGTCTTGTTGCCAAAGTTTCGAACTTTTGAAACCAGTGGAAAGATCATATCTGCGGTTGCAGTAGAAAGAGCTTTTAGGTCGGGGAAAACCTTGAAAAACTCCGGTGCAATTTTATTAATGTTCCGGTCAGAATCCTGAGCTGACAGCACGACCATTACCATTAGCTGGTAAGTATTTTTGTACTCAAGTGGATGCTGCTTGTTCTTGTATTTTTTGATCAGCGGTTGAAATTCCTTCTGCCAGTTAATCTCTTTCATACAAAGAAAAAATTGAAGACCTGCCTACCGACAGGCAAGTTTGAAAATTAGTCAATTTGAAAATGGAGACCAAGTTTCACTCTTATGAGATTTTGCAACTTAATGACTTAATTTTAAAATCTTATTAGTCTTCATCACCCTCTGCAGTTGGAACGGAAATAAGTGACCCGAAAAAAAGTGCATTTAAGAAAAGTTTGTTTGTTCCATACCAATAGGCCCGGAAGTTGGGATTATCCGTAAACATAATAACGCGGCCTGTTCCGGTTGTGCTAACAACTATAGCTGCGGAGTTGGCAATTTTATTAAGCTGCGATTTATGAAGATATCCACCCACCAAAGGTTTCGATGTGTATTGTGCTACGGTTGCGTACGGATTTTTACTCGGCTGCAAGTACGTTCTTCCGTTGCGGTACACTGAAATTTTTCGGTTGTTAAAACCGAAACCAATTGGGTGCGTGATATCCAGATCGACCTGAAAGATGGAGCCTCCCAATTGCCTCGCACCTTCCATATCCTGCGCGGTTGCAAAATCAAAACGCCTTTGCGTTTTAGTTGTATCCTGTACAATCAGTTTTTCTTTTACAAGGTTTTGCTTTACAGCCCATTCCGTTGCCGACTTTATTGTGATTAATGTTCCACCGGCTTGTATCCAATTTTTAATTTTATCGGTTGCAGTTTTGTCAAGTGCGTAAGTACCACCGGGTAAAATCATTGTATTGTAATCGTTGAGGTTCACGCGAGAAAACGTTGTGTGATCTACTTTTGAAACAGGCATGGTAATTCGCTGATCCAGCAAATGCCAGATTTCTCCCGCTTCGTAACCGGAAATTCCCTGCCCGATGAGCATCATGGCTTTTGGTTGTTTTGTTGGTTGGAGGTTTCCTGAACCTAAATCGATACCGCCAGTATTGTAACCTGTACTTACGGAGTGAATATCCAACCCACACGATTTGCTAACCTGTTGGATCACCTCAAAAATCTGATTGGATGATAATTTTTGCTGTTGTACAGAAATCAAAAGAGTGCCATACCCAAAATTTTTCTGCTCTCCATTCATCACAGATGTGAACGGTCTGAGTGCCGTTTTTACGAATACTTCTTTTTCCTGCAGCAGCCACAAAGCTTTGTGGGCATTATAATCGTTTAAGGAAATAACATAGGCATAATCGCTTTTAGCAACGGGTTTTGGTGAATACGTAAGCGGACTTTTCACCTGGGCTCCTTTTGTTACGGGTGTTTTTATTTCCTCGTAGGGCAGATTGAATCCCTGAATCACTGACCAGGTTGAAGCATCATAAAATAAACTATCCGAATAGGTGATTTGCTTTTCAAACAGCGAGCGCACCATAATGTAATTTTGCTGGTCGGTTGGCACAACATACGCGAGTCCTTTATCAAATTTATATGTTCCAATGGTTATCGTGTTTTGTAATTCATACACTTCAATTTGATGAAGCAACGCGAGGTTTACAAAAGACTGCGTGCGGGTTATATCTTTTGAGTCGCCAAACACATAACCTTTTACCGGGTTGGCTTTCGCCTGTGCGTTCATGGATTTGTAAAAATCCTTCCGCAATTTGAAGAGCATTTCTTTTTCATTGAGACTGGCACGCACTGTAGCGAGCGATGCAGTAAATTGATTACGAATAGTAAATCCAAACGTGAGTGGGATGGTACTTGTTTCTTGTGCATGACCGCGGGAACTGGCCTGCTCAAATAAAAATCCTGCGCCTCCGTAAAAATTTACATAACTCGAACCATACCCTGGATACAATTTATCAAAGGCTTCTTTAGTAAAATACAATGAGCCAATGGTATTCATTGCTTGAGAAAAATACTCACCAAATTTTGGGTATACGGTATCGTACAAATAGGCAGGAACGATTGGATTGTTGCTGCTGTTTTTTCCTGGATCAAAGTAGAAGGTTGAATTAGTTCCCATCTCGTGATGATCTGTCATGACGTAAGGCCGCCATTGGTGAAAAAATTTTAAACGGTTTTTGCTTTCAGGATGAATTCCCAGAAACCAGTCGCGATTTAAATCAAACCAGTAATGATTGGTTCTTCCACCCGGCCACACTTCATTATGTTCGCGGTCGTTCATATCCGTTACCACGGGAGAACTTTTATGCATGTTTGCCCAATGTGTGTGGCGATCACGACCATCCGGATTGTAAACAGGATCCAGCAGAATCACCATGTCATTCAACCACTTTTTGGTTTCATCATCTTCATTCGCTACAAGATAGTATGCCGTAAGCAGGGCAGCTTCCGTGCTGGAGGGCTCGTTACCATGCACGTTATACCCCAGTTGAATAACCAGGGGTGTTGCAGCATCGCCATCAGAAGTAGCTCGTGCCAGATGCTTTTGTCTGATTTCTTCGAGGTGTGCATGGTTGGAAGCTGAAGTAATTTTAGCCGTGATTTGAACGCGGTGTTCGTATGTGTATCCTATTTCTTCCAACGTTATCCTGTCGGAAAGACGATCGAGTTCCTTGAAATACTCTACAACTTTATCATGGCGGGTATGATGTGAGCCAATCGGGTATCCGAGAAATTTTTCGGGAGAGGGGATGGCGTTATTGAAATTTTTTACGGAAGGATAGAAATACTCAGGCTGGGCAATGGCAAATGTGTTGATACTGAGCAGAATGAATATTAAGCGCATAGCAATTTTTATAATTTTGAAGATTTGAGAATTTAAGATGCGCTTAAAGTAGTTTAAAAAAATGAATTTTCACCAATAAAATTTTTAAGCGGTTAAGCGCCATTCCCTAATTCATTTTCGAATCTTCAAATCAAAATTGGCTACCTCTTCATCTTCTCCATCTCTTCTTTGATCTTTCGTTCTTCCCAATCTTTTCCGAAAATCACATTCCTTCCCAAAACTTTCATGGCATGAGAGCCTAAGCCAAATACACCCCAGCCCAGTAAAACCCAAAGGAACCACCAGTAGTGGGGTGAATAGAAAAGGTTAATAAATACGAGAAACGGAAAAGCAATTGCGAAGGTGATTGCGTGTGAATAGAATTCTTTTAGTTCTTTCACACGTCTCCTTGCCGCCTTATGCAATTTTTCGTCTTCGGGTGTCATGGTCATGGTTTGTATAGATTTAGGTTACTTAAAATTAATCAAAGTTTTGTAAGAGTCATTTCGAAGAATGGAAACCATTGTGTGTCAAATATGCGTTTATCTGCTTAATTTTACGCATGTTTACAGGGATTGTTGAGGTATTAGGTTCTGTATCACAGATTCAAACGGATGGAACGAATGTCCATTTTGTAATCAAAAGTTCTTTCAGTCATGAGCTAGATATCGACCAAAGCGTATCTCATAACGGGGTTTGTCTTACTGTTACGAAAGTTCATCGTGATACGCATGTGGTTACAGCCATCGATGAAACTTTACAAAAGTCAAATCTCGGTAGTTTGAAGGAGGGGGATTCTGTAAACCTAGAACGTTGTATGATTGCCAACAGCCGGTTTGACGGGCATATTGTTCAAGGTCATGTGGATCAAACAGGAATAGTAAAATCTATTGAGGAAGTAGGCGGTAGCTGGCTCTTTAATTTTGAGTATGACTCCGCACAGGGAAATGTTACAGTTGAAAAAGGATCGATTTGTGTGAATGGTGTGAGCCTAACGTGCTTTAATTCAACTCAAAATGGATTTACGGTCGCCATTATTCCTTATACATACCAACATACCAATTTCAACACCTTAATTAAAGGTGATTCCGTTAACCTTGAATTTGACATTATCGGCAAGTACGTAAAGAAATTATTAGGCAAGTCGTAACCTGGCCGTGCAACCATACTGTTGTTCCCTGCGTCTATCAGAAAAAACAAGTATGAAAAGAATATACCTCCTTGCCATTTTAGTGTTTGTTACATCCACGGGTTTTGCTCAAAAAACCACATTAGAACTTTCCTCCTTCGGTAGGCTTGACGTCTTCGGGCCGTTTGATGTAAAACTAATCAAATCTGATACTGAGCGTGCTGAGATTGATTTTAATGGCATCGATAAAGATGATATTGTGTACTCGGCTCAGAAAGGAACCCTGCGATTAAAACTCAAGAATAGTCATTACATGAATGAATGGAAGAATGACAGCAGAAGATCAAAATACATTTTGGTTAAGGTCTATTATAAAGACATTGATGTTATTGAAGCTGCTGCTGGTGCAATAGTTACTTCAACAGAAACACTGAAGTCAAAATACTTAAGCATAGACTGCAATATGGGAGCGGAAGTAACGCTTGATATTCTCGCCATGAAAGTAGAGGCCATTTCAAACATGGGAGGTGTATTGGAAATGACAGGACAAACCGATCACCTGGAAGTGAAGGCAAACATGGGTGGTGTGCTGAAAGCTCCGCGCCTCGAAAGCAAAACGGTTTATGTTAAAGCGAATATGGGTGCCGATGTGATGGTGAATGCGACTGAGGAGTTAGAAGCCTCAGCCGGGTTTGGTGCTAATGTTGATTACGTTGGTGGCCCTTCCGTACGACATACTTCTAAAAGCTTTGGCGGTGAAGTGAACAGAAGGGAGAATTGATAATTAAGAATTGAAAATTGAGAAATAATGCTCCATGCTCAATTTTCAATTTTCAATTTTACTTTGTTCCATATAAGTTTCTGCACTGCAAACCCAAGCCATGCCCCGATAAGCCCTACCAACATGCCAGCAAGAATATCTCCAGGATAATGAACGCCTAAGTAAATTCTGGAATAAGTCATCACTACTGCCCAAACAAATAACACCCACATCCAGCGATAGCGTTCCCTGAAGAGTAACCAAAAGAAAAGTGCCGTAGCAAAAGTATTGGCAGCATGGCTGGAGGCGAAGCCGTACCTTCCGCCTGTATATCCATCTACCAAATGGACAAGTCCCTGAAGGCTTGGTTCCCGTGAAGGACGAAGGCGTTCAAAAAAAGGTTTCATTAGACTCGCGGTAATCTGATCGGCCCACAAAATCGCTATGGCAATACCAATTAACATGATCCAGGCATCTTTTTTAAAATTCTTAACGACCAGCAACAACAGGAATAGATACAATGGAAGCCAAAAAAAAGTTTTGGTAATCCAAAACATTATGGGGTCAAGCCAGGGCGCATGAAAACTATTGAAGAAGAGAAGTAATTCTTTGTCGAGTTCTATTATGGTTTCAAGCATACCAGATTTTTTGGAAATCAAAACTACTCAACTCTTCCACAAAAAATATAACTTTCAGGCATGAAGTTTTTGCAAGCTCCTTCCAGCGTATTGATGATTAGGCCATCATCGTTTGGTTTCAATCCTCAAACTGCGTTTACGAACGCGTTTCAAACTGAACAAAATGAATCTCCAATGGAAGTAAGCGGAAAAGCGTTGGATGAATTTAACCGAATGGTAGACTCCCTGATTGCGCATGACATAGAAGTTATTGTGGCAGAGGATACAGTTGACCCTGCGAAACCAGATGCTGTTTTTCCAAACAATTGGATTTCTTTTCATGAGGATGGTACGGTTATCCTGTACCCCATGCTGGCAGAGAACAGAAGATTGGAACGTACTATTCCGGTTCTTGATATTCTGAAGCAAAAATTTAAGATTGAGCGAGTTGTTGATTTGTCAACCTATGAGAATGTGAATCAGTTTTTGGAGGGAACGGGGAGTGTCGTATTCGATTATGAAAACAAAATAGCCTATGCGAACCGCTCTGCGCGTACTCATGAATTGGTGTTGAATGAACTTTGCAAGAAATTAGATTTTAGACCAGTGCTTTTCGATGCAGTGGATGAAGCAGGTCAACCCATCTACCATACGAACGTGCTGATGTGTGTAGGCAGTAAATTTGTTGTCGTATGCCTGGATGCAATAAAAAAAGATGAAGATCAGGAAATTTTGCTCCGGTCATTTTCTGATACGCATCATCAGGTAATTGCTATTAGCTATGAGCAAGTACGGTTATTTGCAGGTAATATGATTGAAGTTGTGACAAAGTCGAATGAACCGGTAGTGTTGATTTCTGAAAAAGCATTTCTCTCCTTATTACCCGGGCAACTTAACGCTATTACCAAATATGCTGAATTGATACCGCTGTCAATCCATACGATTGAACAATACGGAGGCGGCAGTGTACGGTGCATGGTAGCAGGTATTTTTAACAGGAAGCTCGCGCATTCGAGGTAGAATCATTCAACCATCAGTTTTTCTTCACATTAATTTGAGCGTTTCGTTATCTTTACCTTAAGAGTCTATAGCTATGGATAAATTTGATCTAATCGTTATTGGTGCAGGCCCTTCGGGATATGCAGCCGCTATGAGGGCGCTTGACTTTAAAAAGAAAGTTTTGCTGATTGAGAAAAGCAACGTGGGTGGGGCAGGTGTAACAAATGGAGCACTTTCCTCTAAAACCTGGTGGGAGCTTTCGCGTGAAGCTGCCGGCTTTCGTAAAAGCCTGAAGCGATATAATATTAAAGCACCCAGCGTGGCGTATAAAGAAATTCAGGGTGAGGTTCGTAAAGCTGTTGAAGAGAGAATGTCCATGCTCAGTGAACACATGGATTTTTTACGGAAATCTAAACTGCTCAGTTATAAGACTGGAACAGCTAAACTTCTAAGCCAGCATGAGGTGGAGATCAGTAATGGTTATGACCGCGAAGTAGTAGCAACCGATTTTATCGTTCTGGCCACAGGAAGCAGGCCTCGCTTTTTACCAGATATACCCATTGACGAGAAAATTATCATGACCAGTGATGGGATTGAAAACATGGAGGATTTTCCAGAGAGCATGGTAATAGTAGGAGCGGGGGTAATTGGTTGCGAATTTGCTACTATATTTTCAGGCTTCGGTAAAACAAAAGTCCACCTGATTGACAAAGGTGACCGGATACTTCCTTTTGAGGACGATGATGTGGTAAAAGTGATAGAGCGTAACATGGAAAACAGTGGAGTGTTGATCCATCGTAATTCGAGGCTGGTGCGCATGGAAGTAAAGAATAACAGAGTAGTGTATGAATTGGAATATAACGATGGGGCTAAAGAAATTTTTAATGTAGAGAAAGCTTTAGTCTCTGTAGGACGTACACCTAATTATGAGGATTTGTGGGAAGATGGAGGAGTAGAGATTCATATCTCTAAACGTGGAATTGAAGACAACGATACACAAACCAATGTGTCAAACATTTATGCGGTAGGTGATATAACAGCGGATATCTCGTTAGTGAATGTGGGAGAACTGGAGGGCCGCTATGCGGTTGAAAAGATTTTTGGAAATCCAGACCGTAAACTTGTATATGAAAATATCAGTACGATTATGTTCCTCAGTCCGGAAGTGGCAGGAGTCGGACTAAATGAAACGCAGGCTTCTGAAAAGGGAATCGATTATAAAGTTGTTACGGTTGATTACAGTTGTATTCCCCGTGCCATTGCGAAACGCAACACCCAGGGGTTTATTAAGCTGTTGGTTACGAATGACAATCACATGAAAATTCTGGGTTTGAAAGTGGTTGGCAACCATGCTTCCAGTGCGATTCAGGCGGTGGCACTCTTAATTTCGATGGATAAAGGTATTGAGGAATTAGCCGAGTGCGTTCACCCGCATCCTTCCATTACCGAGGGAATTCAGGAATGTGTTCGTATGCTATTAGGTAAGTCGTTATTTAAACCGCATGCGCTGAAAGGAAAACTTTCATGCCGCGCTCACACGAAAGGTGAGTATCATGATATCACATTTTAATTTTCTTGACCAGTACCAAACCGTGTTTGATGAAGGCTGCTGTTAAATGTGCTGTAATTTTGCTGGTGCTTACTGCCACATCCTGTTCGATGGACAAGCTCTACACAATGCGTCAGCGGCAAAAGGTAAGCCCCTACGAACAGTTGGATTTCGGATCGATGGTGAATCGGTACTTGCATAAAGATAAATCCAGTGTGGGAACAATCGAGGGTATTTACTCGGTATCAAGTTTGATTACGAAGCGGGGAAAGGGACTTTTGTCTTCCACAGAAAAGGAGAAGGTTGTAGAGAGGAAGGAGAACTATTCAAAAGTTGCCATTTTACGTGATCCCGGGAACACGAACCGCGAATACCTGGAAGTACCAATAGATAAGGATCTTTTACCTTCCTATTCCGTTCGGGGAGAATTTACGAATGTATCGGATGGAAATATTATGGTGTATAAGCACTTTGAACCACGCGGCAAAGTTCTTTCTTATACGTTTTCATATGATAAGCAGAAGGATATTTTAGAGGGTATTCGGACCGAAAATGACGGAGGATTTACAATTACTTACAAACTCACCTATCTAAAACTGTTACCTAAGTCAGAAGTCAGTAACAACTAATTTTAATTTGTATGTAGATTACCCTTTATGTCTTTCTTTCAGAACATTCCCGACATCTTGTAAAGATTGATTTTTCGCAGAAAGTAGTACCAGGTAGTGAAACAACAGATCAGCGGCTTCATTTAGAAAGCGTTCCTTATTTTCGTCTTTTGATTCGATCACTAACTCTACCGCTTCTTCTCCAACTTTCTGTGCAATTTTATTGATGCCTGATTTAAAAAGGGTACTTGTATACGATTCAGTTTTGGGGTTTAGTTTTCGATCGTTGATGATATTTTCCAGAGACGCTAAGCTCCAGCTTTCATTCTTTTCATTGAAACAGGTATCAGTTCCGGTATGACAAACCGGCCCTTTTGGTTTAGCTTTTATTA
>Ga0187894_10001887_pt1 | contig 26093 bp, 20 predicted proteins | sample GBC1701081metaG_FD_136650 | JGI IMG/M metagenome (GOLD analysis project Ga0187894, IMG submission 136650) | White microbial mat communities from a lava cave in the Kipuka Kanohina Cave System on the Island of Hawaii, USA - GBC170108-1 metaG ... | reverse complement strand
TCCGGTTCGACTTCGAGTCCGGCGCCCAGCGCGCGGCTGATCACATTACGGCGCGGGTGTTGCAACGCCTGTTCGGCGGTGATCAATCCGGCGCGCAACGCATCGCTAACCTCGCTGTGATCCTCGGTCAAACAGATCAGCCCTTTGCGATCGAAGCGGCAGCCTCGACTGTCCCCAACATGCGCGCCGACCGCGCGCTTCCCTTCCACAGCCAGCCTAGCGATCGTCGTCGCCATTCCGTCGAGGTCGGGGTTCGACCGCGCGTCCTCGTAGATCTTCTGATTGCACAATTCGATCGTGTTTTCGACGACTTTGCGTAAATCCTCCTGATGCCGTTGGGCAAAGACTTTCGAGAAGACGTCAACGACGATCTGGCTCGCGACCGCGCCGCCCAATCGGCCGCCCACACCGTCGGCGACCAGATACAGGCCGTAATCCGGCATAGTCAGCAGATTGTCTTCGTTCGACAACCGTTTGGGATTAAGCCCCCTGTCCGTGATTTGTCCGACTGTAATTTTCATTGACGGTGGTTGGTGGTTAGCGGTTGGTGGTTGGTGGTTGGTGGCCGGCTGCTCTTTGAGCGGCCACCAATCACCAACCGCTAACCACCAACCACCGAATTGTTTCGATGCGAAATCGCCATCAGCATTCCCAGCATGAAGAAGCTGGTCAACAGTGACCAGCCGCCGTGACTTACAAACGGCAGCGTGATTCCCGTCATCGGCAGCATGCGAATCACTCCGCCGATGTTGACGATGGCCTGAAAGCCCAAAAAGGCCGTGAGTCCCGCCGCGATCAGTTTCGTATACATATCGCGCGCCTCGATCGCTGTGCGCATTCCGGCGATTACGATGAGGATGAACGCGGCGATGATAATGCCGCCACCGGCCAGTCCCATCTCCTCCGCGACCGCGGCGTAAATAAAATCGGAATCGGCGATCGGCACGCTTTCCGGATAACCGCGCCCAAGTCCTGATCCGAGCGCCCGGCCGTCGCTCACGCCATAGAGCGCCTGCGAGGGTTGGTACGCGTATTTGTTATACCACGCTTCATCGTTCGACACACCCCGCCCTTCGGCCTCCGTCGATTCCGCCGCCCACCACCAATGTTCATCGGGGTCGGGAGCGATTCCGCCGCGCCGCCACAGATAAAACCGCTGGTGAACGCGGGGCGGGACGCCACGGCTGATCAGCCCGTTGACGCGGTCGACAGCCGAAACCTGCGTCTGGTCGCTGAAGATGTCCACGGCGGTGTTGTAGATTCCCACCGCGAAGATCGAAGCCCCGAGTAATACGACGATCAACACAATGGCCATCGTCACCTGCGGCAGCCGCCGCACGGCCACCACGTAAAGCGTTACGTAAGCGCCGAAGAAGACCAGCATCTGCCCGAAATCCGAGAGCGCGAAGAACGGAATCACCGGCATGATAGCCACCAGCAGGAACGGCAGCGTGAACCGCCATGGCGGCAGCCCCCAATACGTCCGCGAAAGATTGCGATAATGATCGGCCAGGATTCCGGCGTAGCTGAGCAGGAAGGTTATCTTGACGGCCTCCCACGGTGTGGTATTTCCGAGGAATTTCCCGCCGCTCGAATAAATAATCGCGATCACCGCGAACGGCACGGTGGTGAGCAATCCGATCAGGAAGCTGCGCCGCTGTAGCCATAACAACACGTCGTCGCGTTTCGTGAAGATGAACGCGACGCAGAACCCCAACATCGCCAGGATCGGGATGAGCGTCGAGACGGATGACAGGATTCGTTTGAGCGTCCAGTAACTTTCGGCGCCCGTGTTCGCGGTTGAATCTTTGATCGGTATTTTGAAATCGGGGTCGCCGAACAGCGCGCGCTTCTTGTCCGCGCCGTAATACTGATTGACGTAACGCTGCTGCAGCGTGTTGGCCTTGGCCAGGCGAGCCTCGCGCGCCTCCGCGCGTTTATCGGCGCTGTATTCGGGATCGGTGAAGAGCCGGTATTGCGTGAATTGACCGATGCCGAAAAGCAGGATCGCGACGGTGAACAGCGTCAGATCGCCAGCGTAACGATGCCGCCGCGCGATCCACACGATAATGACGAAAATCGGAAAGAAGAGCGCCAGATCGCGCAGCGCCAGCAGCAGCGAGGGCGAATAGCCTCGCGCCACGCCCGCGCGATAGATCGCGTAGTACGCGATCGCGTCCAGCGCGAACAGCAGGAGGAGCAGGAGGAAATGTGACGAGGGACGGTTCTTCATTTTGGATTCGGGCTCGATTCGGGGCGACTTGTCGCCAAATATCACGCGCCGCTATCTGCTCTGATATCGCGGACAATAATACGTTGACCGGGTACCTCGTGTGAAGCGGCGGATCGGCGCGCGGCATTGGGGAAGAGGTTCGATTTGGTTCGGATCTTCCCGATTATACATCCAATAAGTTTCGGTTAGATCTTCAGCGGGTGCGGCTCGAATAGTTGACAATGATGGAAGCGGCGAGTATCTTTGCGCCGTTATACGATAAAAACTGCAAATGCCCGTATAACAGTACTCCATGATCATCACGCTGACTCTACCTTGAGGATCATTAGGATCGATCGCCGATCCTCTCCGTTTAACCCGCAGTCACTTCAAGCTCTCTATAACCAGAACGTAGTCAGATCTTAGCAGTGATTTATCTGGCCACTGTCGAGGTTGATTTCGTTGCGCCCGCAACATTGTGAACCGCATTGAGCAGTTGACGTGCGCCAAGTCGGCGCCGCTGCAGCGCCGGGTTAACCTTATCAATGCAACAATCAATCTAGTACCCCCATTTCGCTTGCTCTGCTTTAGGCCAAGCCGGAAAGGTAGTGTCTTGGAACTGATGCAACTTCAAATGCTCGTCGCAGCAGTCGAAGAAGGCGGTATCGGAAAGGCGGCCGGGCGGGTACTTCGCAGCCAGCCCGCTGTTAGTATGGCGTTGCGCAAGCTGGAAGAAGAGATCGGAGTCCCGCTGTTCGACCGCTCTAACCGCAATCATTATTCTCTGACCACGGCCGGAGAGCTGCTGTACGTTTACGCCACACAACTGCTCAACCTGCGAGACGAAGCGATTCGCGCTCTCGGCGAGTTAAATAAACCGCAGGGCGGGTATGGTCGGGGCGCGTATAAAAACCTGGACACAGATAAAGGAGATAGCCAATGCATCGCGGACGAAAAACACTTCTGACGCTGCTGTCTCTGGCGCCGCTTATAGCCTGTGGCAGAAGCGCGGAACAAGCCCGGCTGGGGCTGGCGCAAAGAAACATCCCGTATAGCGCAAGCGCCTTCATAGAGAATTCCAGGGAAGGTAATACCGATGCTGTAGCTCTATTCCTAAAGGCCGGGATGGACCCTAATGTCAAAATCAACGAAGGCCAGACCGCCCTGGAAGCCGCCACACTGACAAACCAAGTCAGTACGGTGAAACTGCTGCTTGACAATGGCGCCGATCAAAATGCAAAGAACAAGTATAAGGGCACTGCTTTGATGAATGCCTCGGCGAAGGGCCATCTTGAAGTCGTGCGGTTATTGCTTGCCAAAAAGGCTGATGTCCAGGCGCAGGATAGCCGGGGTCTGACCGCATTGATGTTCGCCGTCTGGGAGAATCACATTGAGATTGCTCGCGCGTTGCTGGAAAAAGGCGCCGATGTCAACGCGCGAGATGATAATGGGTGGACGGCTCTGATGCGGGCGGCTTTTAAAGGCCATACCAATAGTGTGTTGATCCTTCTGGAAAAAGGCGCCGATGTAAATGCGAAATCGGGCGCCGGTGAAACCGCTTTGACGGAGGCCTCGGAGAGGGGTCACACCGAAACGGTGAAAAGCCTGCTCGAACGCGGAGCCGATATAAATGCGCAAAGTAGTAATGGGAAGACAGCGTTGATTGCGGCGGCGAAAAACAGCCATACCGAAATTGCTCGCGCCTTGCTGGATAAAGGAGCAGACCTCAACGCCAAAGACAAAAGCGGCAAGACGGCCTTGGAACTTGCGCAAGCCCAGGGGAAGACAGAACTAGTCCAATTGCTGAAAAAGCTATAGAGCATTCCGCCTACGCGCCTTTCAGGCCTTGACCACCGTTCCGGGCGCCAGACAGAAATTAGGTTTCTTAGCCGGAGAAGATCTCGTTGAATGCGCTTTCCCACTCCGCCTCGCGCCGCATCTTGACGATGTCCGGAACGTGCAGAACACCGGAAAAATCATCCGCCGACTTCGGGAAAACCGTATTGGTTCGCAGCGCCTCCGGCAGTTGCGCTTCCCGATGTACCGGCATCACGCCAAGCTTGCCGCACCAGTTCTCCTGGATCTCCAGCGAGAGCGCGAAGTTGATGTAACGTTGCGCCCAGAACCCGGCGTCATCCGGAACGCCTCTTGGAATCCAGAGAGCGTCGGTTGTATCCGTAACCCCCTCCTTCGGCGCGGCCCAGGAGACCGCGAGCCCCTCATCCTTGAATGCAATCGCATTCGTTAACGCCCGGAAGCAAATATCCAACTCGCCCTTACGGATCAACTCTCCCATGCCTATGCTGTAGCCCAAATGGCCGACCTGCGGCTTCAACCTGCGGAAGAATTCCCAACAAGGCGCCATGTTGTTGGGAATTCCATCCAGTGAGCCGCCGCCCAGCGCCTGGGCAATGGGATAGAAGCCATTGCCGCCCGGATACAACGCCACCTTGCCTTTGTAGCGGGAATCGAGCATCACTTCCCAACTATCCGGCTTTTCATGTGGAAAGGCTTCTTCGCGATACGCCATTACGTAGTGAACGATGTAGGGCGAGACGAAAGGCCAGCCCGAAAATTCTTCCGACGGCGCCCTGGCCGGCCTCGCCCTCGCGCCGAGCGCCGTCAGATTCGGCGCTACTTCTTCGCTCAACGGACTGCAATGACCCTGCTCAGCCATTCTCAAAGCCGGCACAGTGTTGCACCAGACCAGGTCGACAGGAGGACGGCGCCGCCGGTCCAACGAATCGATCAAGCTCGCGGGCAGCTTGAGACCGATGTTGGTTACGTGGCGGACCCGAATGCCTGACAATGCCGTGAATGGCTGTGAGACCGCCTCCCACAACCCTTTTCCCCAACCGCCAGCCCATGACATGACGACCAGCTCATCGGGCTTGGGGGGCGTATCATCGAAGCTCAGGCGTTCCATAAGCAGTGAGAGAAAGTTGCGCTGCAAATTTCATTCTTCATTTGTCATTTGAGATTTGGCGTCTAGTGTGCGGATCGCGGGCGCCGCTCAAGGGATCAATGTGATGACGCCGCAAGCGATTCTGGGGCCGCCCGATCCTCCGGGCACACCGGTCGTGCCCTGGTCTTCATTAAGATGGACGATCACTGAACTGCCGTTCGCGTCAAAGAGAGTGTTGGCGCCGGGCCCTATTGTGACGCGACTGGTCACGGTTTCGAGTCTGGCTACGCCCTCACTATTGGCCCTGAGATTGGGGATATCACCCATGTGATGGGGATGGTTGGCGTCCGGATTTGACATACCGAACGGGCCGGGATCGTAATGTCCCCCCGCGGCGGCAAAGTCCGGGCTGCAAGCCCCGTTCTCATGAAGGTGAAACCCATGTACGCTGTTCGGCGCCAAGCCTTCAATCCGCGCGATGATCAGCACCTCCGCCACAAACCCTTCTCTCGCCTGGAAGAATAGAACCTCACCTGAAATCCCCGAGCCGGCGGCGCCGCTGACAATGGCTCGCGCGCGCAAAATAGATCCGGACGCCGAGCTGGAGCTCACGGAGCCAGCCAACACCACGGCTCCCACAAAAGAAGCGATCAGCAATCTGGTAATCAATCTCATAGTTTTTTTCTCCTTTTTGGCGGAATTTTGTACCGTTGCAACGATACGTTGACCTAGTTCCCAAGGGCATGGCTTCATACCCTTGATTCAATCGATTTGCCCTGAACCTGCAAACCGAAACTGTTATAAACGCTAACCGGCGCCGCTATGCGGGAACGCTCTCGACAATACTGACTAAGGTTTCCAACACAAAGGGCCGAAGGAACAAAGGATCCACAAGGGCAGGGGCAGCTTCCTCCCTCATTGCAGTCTTGGACCCTTTGCTCCCTCGCTCACCCCTATTTCACTTTGGACCCTTTGTGTCGAAAAAACTCAATTCACACCCCTTTCGGGCACAATGCGTTTCAGGCGGCCATTTCCGCCGCAACCGCCGCGGGCTCCTGGTCGCTGATCCGTTTTGGGTAGATCAGCTCGATCAGAGGTCCCGCCATGAATGTCGTGACGAGCGCCATCACAACCAGGATCGTGAAAAGGGCGGGCGAGATGACGCCGATCTCCAGCCCGATGTTGAGGACGATCAACTCCATCAGGCCGCGAGTGTTCATCAGTACCCCGATGGCGCCCGACTCACGCCATCCCATGCCGGACGCCCGCGCCGCGATGGTCGCGCCGCCGAACTTGCCGACAATCGCCACAGCCACCGCCAGAGCGCAGTAGAACCACATCTCGGCGCCGCTCACGAGCGCGATGCTCGTCCGCAGCCCCGTGGCGGCAAAGAAGAGAGGCAACAGGAGCAGCGTGACGCCTTCGAGCCGCTCCGTCAGCGTCTCCACGAACTCGCGATCCTTGGGCATCAGCGCGCCGATCAGGAATGCGCCGAACACCGCGTGGATGCCGAGCCCCTCGGTGATCAGCGCCGAGCCGAACGCCGCCAACAAGCAGACCGGCACAATCTCCCTGGCGCCGGAGCCCCGGCCCTGGAGCCATTTGATCAGTCGCGCCAGGAGCGGCTTCAACAGGAAGATCGCCACGCCCACATAAGCAAACGAACCGAGGATGGTCCCCCAGAACGACATCCCCGATAAGTAGCCGGCGCGGACCAGGGCGACCACGACCGCCAGCAGACACCAGGCCGTGACATCTCCGAACGCGGCGCCCGCAATGGCCATGACGCCGACCTCGGTCCGAAGCAGGCGGCGCTCGGTCAGAATGCGCGCCAGCACGGGGAACGCGGTAATGCTCATCGAGATGGCCAGGAACAACGCAAAGTGCGTAAACCGGACATGGTCATTCGACAATCGCGGATAGAGATAAATCGCGAGCAGCATGCCCAGAAAGGCCGGCATCGTGATGCTGGCATGGCTGATTAACAACGCCGCGCGGCCACGGCCTTGCAGCAGACGCGGGTTCAGCTCAAGCCCGACCACGAACATAAACACCAGCAAGCCGACCTGACTGAGCGCATTGAGCGCGGCCAGGCTGCCCGGCGGGAACAAAGCGGCGGAGATCCCCGGCGCGACCCATCCCAGCAACGACGGCCCGAGCAAGATGCCGGCCAGCATCTCGCCCATAACCCGCGGCTGGTGGAATCGCTTGCAGAGCCGTCCCAGAACTCCGGAGACCAACAGAATGGTCCCGATCTGCATAATCAGAATCGCTGTCTTCGACATCAGTGTTCTTCCGCTTCCTGCTCCGGCGCGCGCGTCGCGTGAAACTCAGCCTCGGCCGGTTTCCCGCACGCTTTGAGCGAGATGAAGCCTTGCAGGCGCGCTTGATCGCGCTCATAGCGCAGATTGGCCCTGACCTGAAGACCGTCGCCGACGGCCGTGAGGGTCATCTCTCGCAGCTCGCCGACCGCCGCGACTCTCTTCCCGCCGCAGGCGGAGATTACGATGTGGGGGCCTGACTGAGTGATGTAAAGCGCCGGCGGCTCGGGCGGCGGCGCGTCATCGCGCCGATGGGGATCGCCCGCTGCCCCGCTCAACTCCACCCGCCAGGCGCCCGCCACCGAGGCCGGAGCGCGCATCTCCTGTCCTAGATGGAGCGCCCCGACCATACCCACGATCGGCAATCCAACCAGAGAGAGATAAAGCAAAACAGATCGCATAAACCCTCTCCTAAGTACTCTGGAAACGAAGTTCTTTGACATTTTCCTTTCCTCCACTTTCTTTTAAAGACAAGACCGGAAAGGAAGATGTAGGAAAGGAAAATGTCAAAGAACTTTGTTTACGGACTACTTACCGACAAGGCGTCCGTCTCACACATCGCAACTTGATGGCTGTGGGCGCCCACTTCCCCCGGATGACCACAGCCGCGATACCATATGGCTACTTATGGTCATCGATGTCTCGCATCAAATGTCGCCGGCATTACCGGCGGCGACATCAATCAGCGGACGCCGCCGCGCCAGGAGCGGCCTCGACCATGTCCGAGAGCACTGTCAACAGCATCAGATGTTGTTGCGGATCGGACAACTTCTCCTTGAGTTGACCGTAGGTGTAGTTCCCACTTCGCAAGAGGTCATACAGCTCCAGCCCTTTGTGTTCAGCGTCCACAAATTTGACTTTGACCTCGCCCTCACCATCCGTGAAGTAGAAACGATGGCAAGGCCTCGGGTCGCCGCACAACGGCAGCACGTCCTTCGCGTGTTTCTCAGGATCATCCCAGTAGGGACCATTCAGGAAACAAATAACTCTTCCGTCAGGCGCTTGGATAGGCCCTTCGAGCGTCATGCTCTCTTTCACGACGACATTCGGCTTGAGTCGAACCTTCGTATCCGCGGGCGGTTCCTTGTGCTGAATCTCGTCGTGGGTTCTGCGGAGCGAGCCCTCCTTGCCCAGCGAGTTGACGCTGTTGGTTCCCTTGGTGATGACCTGGATCAGATCGCCGTGGATCTGGCCGTTCACCAGAGCCTGGAAGGTTTCCGCCCGCGTGTCGAATGTGGACTGGCCGCCTCGATGCTTCCAGTAAACGCTGTTCGGGTTATCGCGGGAGATCTCGGTGTACCACTGGTCGATTCCCGCTGCGAATCCTCGCGCGACAGAGCAAAGCTGTTCGTGATAATCCTCCCACAGCTCTTCTTTGAGTGTGTCGGATAGAGTGTCGTCAAAGGCGGCCTTGATCATCGTCACCGCCATGCCGGCGTGCTGAAGCGCGAAGTGGACTCCGGAGGAGAAGAGCGGGTCCACAAAGTAAGCCGCGTCGCCGACCCTGATCTCCCGCTTCTGCCAATCGCACATCCGGCCGCTGATCCGGGAATAGTTCGGCGCGGTCAGGAACTTGTCCGACACCAGTTCGGCGTCCTGGATCAGTTCCCCGAGCAGCGGGACTTTTCTCGCGGTCTCCATGAATATCTTCGGATCGGTGAACCGTTTGGCGGGGTCTTTCAGAGCGGAAGGGTCCGTCACCACGCCCAACGAATGAGTGACGATGCGCTTGCCCTGAATGAGTTTGGGAACGGGGATGTACCAGAACCAGCCGTCCTCAAAGGCGAGACTGCCGACGGGCGACAGGTTCTTCTCGCGAAAAATGTTCCAGTCGCCGGGCAGCGTTTGCGCTTTTTTCCCGCCCACAATGTGGTTCCAGATCGCGATGTTCCGATAATTGGACAGGAACGACCGCTCTCCGGTGATCGTTGTGTTTCCGGTCCTTCCCGAACAGTTGACGAAGATTTTGCATTTCGTCTCGCCATAGATGCCGAGGTCTATGCGAGTTACTCCGTCAAGACGCTCGACAGCATGCACCGGCGTCCCTTCGTACACCTCGACGCCGCTGTCACGGGCGTGGTTTAACAGGATGTGGTCGAACTCCGGCCGATTGCAGTGTATGGCCCAACGAAAATAACCATCCATCTCGTGAAGCCCATGTTCGAAGTAAGTTGACCAGGGCTGCTTCGGATCCCACGAATAAAACCCGCCTCCCTTTTTGACATAGCAGTCGCTGTCCATGACCTTCCGGAACGCGCCGCTCTCCACAATAGAGGGCACGATGGTATGGACAAACGTCTCGCCGATGTGGTCACGAGGGAAAAACTCGGCTTCGAAGATGGCCACCGAGAGGTCCGTCTCCCGCTTCAGTCTGGCGCCAAGGGTGGCTCCGGCGGGGCCGCCCCCCACAATCACCACGTCGTAAACCTTATCGCTGTAGTCTGACATATATTCTCCTTTCATCTCGCCCGCGGCAGTCCTGTTGCAAGGCCGCCGGGCTAAAGCTGTTTCCGGTTAGTCACGTCATCCGCATGAACTGTCAGCAACACCTCGGGCGACACCAGCTCGATGTCGCACCACCTGATCATCTTCCCCAAACAGGGCGCTCCGTCGTGATGCCACATCATGGAAGGCCGGCCCATGATGCCCGGCGGAACCAGCCGCGAAACGCCCCATTCCGCAAGCTGTCTTCTCAGCAAGTGGTGTTCGTCGTTCTCCTCCGTCCCGAACACAACGGCCGCGCACTGCAGGTATTCTTTAAGCGGCTTGATCAGCCGTTTAACGTCGGCGAAGCTGCCGATCGGCACGATTCTGAAAAAGCGATCCAGCGGCGACGGCTCGAACTGTTCGAGTCGATCGAGGACGATCAAATACGAATGGTCCGCGGGCGCGGCGATCACTTCCAGATCGGCGGCGGGCGATTCGCGCATCAGATAGAGTTCCCTCACTCGATACTTGGCGGCGGCCTCCGACAAATCGAACCGGCGCGGCGGCAAATGTGTCGCCCACTGCCCCATCTCGCGGGCGCAGGCGAGCGCGAACTCGCGAGGCGAGACCTCGCCCCCGGTTTCGACCAGACAGAGTTGCGGGCATAAACATGCGTGACCGTCGAAGACCGTGAAGTCGTAGCTGACCTTGCGGGCAAGGTCATCGAGGCTTTGCCGGCTCATAGCGCCGCGCGAGAGATAGGTGAATCCCACACCATGGCCGTGAAGCGTCGCTTCCAGGGCGGGTGGCTTCGTTTTGAGCAACCGCTTCATCTGCTCGTCGCCGCCATACGCGACGAGGTAGTCAATCTCATTGAGAAACATCGCTTCGCGTTCGTCATCGCCGCGCTCCCAGTAGATCACCGCCACGCAAGACGCCACTTCCGGATCAAGCTCGTACAGGGTCTCCGCATACAGCGCCAGGAAGGCCGGCTCTCCGGCGGAAACACGCCCCAGACAGGCCGACTTGGTCAGGAAGGCGCGCATCACTTCCAGGTGCGGGAGCGCGGGAATGTTCGAACTGAAGATCGCTCCAACCAGCCCCGGTCCCAGGGCGTAACTGAAGCCTCCGAGCCTCTCGTTGGGTTGGAACCCGTCCAGGAAAGCCGCGTCGCCCAACTCGTTCATCAGAGCCCGCCGCAGGTGCGGGCCGCGCGAGCTTGATTGCTCCTCGTCAATCGCGTGCGCCACCATCTCCGGCGAGAAACCGGTGATGTCGGAGATCAGACCGATGGCCTTTCGCCGAGGCGCGTATGCCGGATCCAGCCACCGCTCGGCGGCCGAATCCAGCAGCTCGATGATCTCCATCACCGTTCTTTTCCGCAGCGCGCTCTCGCATCGATCACGCAGAAAGGAGACGACCGTCCTCAGCGCTTCCGGCGAGAGCAGATCAAATGAGACGTCTGTGGTCTTGCCAGCGCGCTCGTAACGCTTGATGAAGCTGGTCACCCCTCCCGGCAGCGCGGCGAGCGACTTTCTGAGGTCAGGGTGCAGCCAGCAGGCGCTTGCTATCTCCTCCGCCATGGGGTTCTCCTCGGAAAAAGTAGGGCAAACTGTCTAGTTTGCCTGGTGTTCTCGAAAGACGTCTTTGAAGTAAGCAAGGCAAACTAGACAGTTTGCCTTACCTTCGCGAGGCGATTTTCATTATTTCTATGGAAAGGGATTTCTCTGGCTCGCCGTCAGCTGGTTTTTCCAGAACTGCGGAAGTTGTTGCACCCATCCGTTATACACAACCGGAATTGGAAGCACGCCTTGTCCGCCCATTCCTCGAAGTCCGGTGACTCTGTCGTCGGTGGCGGTAAGCGGCGACGCGGCAAGCAGAATCCTGCCCACGATGGCGGCGTCGGCCGGGTTGCCATCGTTGTTCGGGTCGCCATCGACCACGATCAAGGTGTTCGAGAATTTATTGGACACGTAGGCGTAATATCCGCCGCCTCTCTTGGCGCCGAACTGCACTCCGTGGCAACCCGCCTCGCCGGGCAGACTCTTCACCAGCGTATCGGTGGTCGTGTCTACGATGGTGATCGTCGCCGTCAGGGTATTGCCCGTCACCATGTACTTGCCGTCAGGACTGACCGGGGTCTGAATCGGGAAGCCTCCGATCGGACCGCTTATTTCGCCGGTAATCGGATTGTAGTTGGCCAGCAGGTTGATCGTTTTGATCACGGCCCCTGTCTGCGTGTTGATGACAGTGATCGAGCTATCGAGGTAATTCGCGACGTAGTATTTGCTCGCGTCGGGCATCATGCCTGTCGCGATCGGAAGCGCTCCGACCGGGGCGATGTTCGCCTCGTTGGTCGGAAAGTCATATATGGATGAGTCGTTGGTGAACATATTGGGTGTCACCATGGTTTTGCCGTCGTGGCTCATCCAGTGAGCATGCGGATGGGGCCTGTTGATGTCGATTCTCCGTTCGATATGTTCGGCCTGCGGCGAGAGTTCGACCACTGACCGGTCTCGACTGCTCCCGTTGATGGTCACATGTACCTGGTCCGTATCGACTCTGGTCATGACGTGGGCGGGCGCTTCGCCTACCGTAATATCCCGCACCAATCGGCCCGTCCTTCTCTCAAAAACCGTCAGCCTTGTGTCGAACCATTGCGCCGTGTAGATGAGCTCCTGGTCCTTGTCCGTCCACATATTGTGCGGGTTGTTCATGTTGATTTGAGGCAGGGCCACTTTTCTGACGACCCTCCAGTTGGAAGCGTTGACGGCCGTCGCCGTTCCGGGCTTCTGTTTACCTCGCGTCAGCTCGTATTGCGTATTTACCCAGACCTCTCCGACTCCCCTGTTCGCGGGATTGAACAGTGGAGGCAGCGTCGTGTCGTTGCCATATCTGGCGTTGAGAACAGCGGGCAGATTGACGACGGCGCCGCCGGTGATTCTGACGTTCACGTTGGGATAGTTGATATGCCAGGGCGCGGACGAGCCGAAATCCTGCCAGTTGGACGGATTGGTGATAACGAAAAACGTTCTCAGGAGTCTGGTCGCCAGATCGCTGCTGGTCGGGACGGTTACGCCGTGAACAAGGCTGATGTTTTCTCCAAGATCCAATCCGTCCGTGGCCGGATCGTCGACGATCACGGCGCCGAGCATGTACGGATGTATCTTGCACACGAACACGTACAGCCCCGGAGTTTGCAGCGCCACGGAGGCGTTGCCCTTGGTCGCCGCCGTGTCGAAAGGCATTCCGGCTCCGCCCGTGGGCCAGATCAGGCTGGTCATCGTATGCACGGTATGTGATCTTCCCGAAAACCTGACTTCCACTCCCGGCGTCGCCACAGCCAGTGACCGATTCCCCGCAACGGGGCCGGCGACATTCTTGAACCAGCTTGCCGGCTCATCGGTGAGATTGAATTCAACTCGATTGTCGTGTGACGGCGCCATGGCTGACGCAAAGACCGCCGCCAGAAAAAGCGTCAAGGCTAGGACGCTGAAGAGTACGAAACGAAAATACGGGGTCATGGTTCTCCTCTGGAAAGGAGCATGGAGTTCAGCCTTTAGGGCAATGAGGTTAAGTTAGGGCTTGGAGAACACAAAAAGCGCAAAACCGACACAAAAAGCACAAAGAAAATCCTTGATAGGTTTGGATAGGTTTGTGCTTTTTGTGTTTCTTCCTTTGTGCTTTTTGTGTTCCCGCGGCTACCCATCTTCCTAACTTAACCTCATTGCCCTAAAGGCTGAACTCCATGCTCTTTCGTCATTGTTTCAAGGCGTCGTCACAGACAGCCTGAACGACCTCCTTGCTTACGCGATATAGGTATTTGTCAACTAAACGAACTGATCTCCAATCGGTCACGACCGGTCACGACGAAACAGATAAAGTCGAGTCCGAGCGTGACCGGCTGAACTCTTCTACACTCAGCGAGCACCCTCGCGGCTCGGAGCCTCTGGCTCGCCGGAGGATTTCAAAGCCGAACTCTTTGGCGCCCTGCCGCCAGATTCCTATGTCTTCGCTCTGAACGACCATCGGCCGCTCGACATTCGCCAGATCCAGGTGGCGCAGCAAACCCGGACGGCGCCCATCGCGAATCTCTTCAAGATCACCGGATTCGAGGGAGGCCGGATCGACGATCCTCGTTCGAGCCCAGTGCGGAGGCGCCTTCGTTCCCGTCGCCAACCCGTCAACGGCTCCTTGAACCGAGCGCGCGAGCGCCCCGTCATATATCTGGCTTGCCAGTTCCGTCATTCCAAGCAGGTTGACTACTCGTTCCGGAAGCAGCCCAAGCAATGCGCGGGCCCACTCGACGAACTCCGCCCGTTCAAGCTCCCGGCTGCGCCCCTTGTATCCGCCAGCGTCCATCAAACGGCTGCCGTCAGGGAGCGCGAGCCGCAGCCCCTGCTCTTCCATCGCGTCGAAGAGGTGGACAAAGCCAAAGGAAGAGCCCATGAGCGTCACCGGTATCCCGCGCTTCTCGCACTGGCGCAGCTCGTCGAGCAGCGCCTTCACATCAAGCCCCTGAGCGCCAATGCAGAAGCGGCTGCCTTCGGCGCCGAACTGCGCGATGATATGGTTCATCCCGTGAACCATGATCATGTGCGGCGCGACTTCCGGGTCGGGCGCCAGCGCCAAAATCCGGGTCTGCAGGTCATCGGGAAACAACTTGCGCGCGGCGTTGACGGCGACCGCCGTATTCATCAGCTCAAGGCCGATCGTGGAGAAGTGCGACTTGCTGCTGTTGCGCGGATCGGTCGTCCCGCTACTCCTGAAGGTCTTTGTGATTTGATCCGGCTGACCGGTAAAGAGCGTGAAGTGTTTGAAAGCGTCCGCGGGCACGGCTGGAATCTCCGGCCAGCCCTGGACGGTTTCGGGGGTCCTGTCTTTATGCTGGCAAAGCCGGCGATAAGACTTGATCGAGCGGTATTGATACTCGAAGACTTCGAGCGCGAGATTGTTAAACCGCTCGGACGAGTGGTCCGGATCGGCGCCGCGCACAAAATCGGCCACCTTTTCGCTGATCTGAATAAACTTTCGGTCCATGCAGTCGCTCCACACCTACTGACTACTGACTGTTATTGAAACCAAGAAATCCCATCAATCCCCCTGCGCGAATGACCGCCTCCCAGAATGGGTCCAGCCGCTTCAAAGCGAGACGCTGTCTTTCACCTGGTATCTCCAGGGCAGCCGGGAACCTCAGAGTCCAGTCCCGGAGGTCGATCTCCACTTCGAAACCTCCCTCTGTCAGTCGCGGCAAGGTTGGACATTCGACGGCCAGCAGCCCCAGGTTGCGCACGTTGCTACTGAAGATTCGGGCGAGCGACCGCGCGACAATGGCCCGCACTCCGGCAAGCACGAAGACACGCGCTCCGGTCTCGCGGCTGGAACCGCATCCGAAGTTGTCCCCTGCCAGGATGATCCGGCCGGCCAGATCGCTGTGGCCGACCTGCTCGTAACCGGCCGCCGCCTGCATGAACCCGGCGCGCACCTTGTTGTCATCCAGAGAGAAGTACTGTGACGGGTGCAAGACATCCGTGTTGACGTTATCGCCCATAATCAGGGCGTTTCCCGTGATGGTCATGACCAATCTCCAAGATTGCCGAGATGGCTCGGCCATGGATCAGAATGAAAATCGTCGATCCCGGTGTCCTCTAGTAATGGACGCGGATCGGTCAATCTCCCGGTAATCGCCGCCGCCGCCGCGCTCAACGGCGAGGCCAGATAGATCAAACCGTCAGGCGATCCCATGCGGCCTCGAAAGTTTCGATTGGATGTCGACAGACACCCCTGGCCCGCCCCGATCAATCCTTTGTCGATCCCGCCGCAAGCTCCGCAGGAAGAGTTCGTGATCAACGCCCCGGCTTCGGCCAGAAGCTGGAAGATCCCGTTCCGCAGGCAATCGTAATAAACCGTTTGACTGGCGGGTGTGACGACGAGCATCACGCCCGGCGCCACGCGCCTGTTGCGCAAAAGCCGGGCGACGATGGCCAGGTCTTCCACGCGGCCGCCCGCGCACGAACCGACAAAGACTTGCTGGATCGGGTGAGATTCAACCTCGCTGATTGGAACGATCCGGCTCAGGTCGCCAGGCAGCGCAACCAGCGGGGGCACGTCCTCGACGTTGATGTCGAGCTCCCGCGCATAACTGGCGTCCGGATCAGGGTCCAGCCAGACGGCCTCAAAGCGCGCGTCGGCGGAGCGTTCGTTTCCCTCTCCCGGAGCGTCACGGCGCGCGAGATAACGCCTGAGAGCTTCATCCGGAACGAATATTCCGTTGGTCGCGCCCGCTTCGACCGACATGTTGGAGATGGTGAAACGGCTGTCCATCGACAGCCCCGGCTCGGTCTGGTCGTGGTATTCCAGCGCGTGAGCGACCGCGCCGCCCTCGCCGATCCGGCGGATGATCTCGAGGGCAATGTCTTTGCCGAAGAGCCAGGGCGGAATCTTTCCCGTCAGCCTCACCAGTATTGATCGGGGGACAGGCAGAATGACCTCGCCGCCGAGCAATATCGCCATGATGTCGGTCGAGCCCATTCCTGTCGCAAAGCATCCGAGCGCGCCGGCCATCACGGTGTGCGAGTCAGCGCCACAGATCACCATGCCCGGTTGAGAGCGTCGATCTTCGACCAGCAACTGGTGACTGATCCCGCGATAAAGGAGGTCTTCCGGCACGGACTCTTCCTTCACAAAACTGAGATACCGATTCAGGATGTCGGCTCGTTCGGGCGTCGAAGGCGGGACGAAGTGGTCGGCGGCGAAAAAGCAGCGCGCGGGGTCCCAAATGTGGCGCCCGGTCTTCTTGAACCGCTCGATCAACAGCGCAATGGTTGCGTCGTGTCCGAGCGCCAGATCAACAGGGATGCGAAAATATTCGCTGCCCGGCAATACCGGCGCGCTCACTTTCCGCAACAGTATCTTTTCTGTCAGGGTTTGACCGTTCATCTTCGGGGCTCCACAACCAATCGTTTGTAGTCCCGCCTTTAGGCGGTCTTAGTCAGTCACGCCAACCGCCTGAAGGCGGGACTACAAACTTTTCTTGAAATCCATGTCTAACTCTTCGCAAGCTCTTCGCGAGCGATCTCCCAGAATTGATCTTCGCCGAACGAAAGGTGGCATGACCAAAACTGCCGGAGGCGTTCGGCCATCTCCAGGAATGGACTCTTATCTCGCGACGACTTGGCGAGCTTGACGCGTTCGACGATGCGCAGAACGACTTCGGGCGGCGCCTCTATCCCTTCTCTGGCCAGTAACGTTTCGACGAGGCCGCGCCCTGAGTGTTTGCCCAGGAGAAACTCGTGCGCGCGCCCGAGCGGCTCCGGGTTGATCGATTCATAGGTGGAGGGGTCTTTGAGCATCCCATCAACATGGACGCCCGATTCGTGGCGAAAGACATTCAGACCGACAATCGGCTTGGTCGGCGTCAGGAACACGCCCGAGGCCGCAGCCACCGTTTCGCACAGCCGCGGCAAGACCGACTTGTCTATTCCGAGTTTCCTATCGTAGAGGCCCTCCAACGCGCAGATCACTTCTTCGAGCGGCGCGTTGCCGGCCCGTTCGCCCAATCCGTTCACCGTGGCGGTGATCATGGCGCAGCCGGCGCCGACGGCCGCCAGCGTGTTGGCCGTGGCCAATCCATAATCGTTGTGGCAGTGAATACCGAGGGCGATCCCGGATTTCATGTGGCGGGTCAGGGCGCTCACATACTCGGCCATCTTCTCCGGGCGCATGACTCCGACTGTGTCGCAGACGATGGCGGTCGTCGCGCCCAACTCACTGGCGCGATCGAAGACCGCGGCTACCGCCACGGGGTCCGCGCGCACGGTGTCTTCGGCGACGAAATGAACACGCAGCCCCCTGGCGACCGCGTACTCTATGGATTCTTCGATCCTTCGCCGAACTTGCTCCAGTGTCAGGCCGAACTTGTGTTGGAGATGCTGCGGACTGACCGGCATGAAGAGAAAGACCTCTTTCAGCCCGCAGGCCAGGGCTAAATCTATTTCATCGCGAAGCGCGCGAATCGTGGCCGCGATGGTCGCGCGATAACCGCGATCCAACAGGGCCTCCAAGCTGCGGCGCTCCTCGTCCGAGACGCTGGGCATCCCGGCGTCTAAAATGTCCACGCCCGCCGCGTCGAGCAAATCCGCGATGGCCAGTTTCTCTTCCAAAGTGAAAAAAACCCCTGGCGTTTGCTCGCCATCACGCAGCGTACAATCGACAAATGTGATCTTTCGGTTTTCCATAAATACCTCTTCCGCGTCCTATCGGGGCCGTTACGACCTCACTCAGCCCCGATCGCCCGTCCCTTCTGAGCCAGCCTTCCCGAGATCACCGCTCTCAACGCATGAACCAGGCCCGCGTTCTGTTCCGGTGTCCCTATCGTGATCCTGGCGCAAGTTTTGAGCATCGGCCGGATGATGAACCCGCGACTGAGCAGGGCGTTGAAGATCACTTCCGCATCCGTGTGAAAATCAACGAAGATGAAATTGGCCTCGCTGGGCACGTAATCCAGTCCCAACTCCTTGAACTGAGCATAGAGAAACGCTTTTCCATCCTTGACCAGACGGTGGGTTCGTTCGCGGTGCTCGTGATCTTCCAGGCTGGCCAGCGCCGCCACCTGAGACACCACGGCTGTATTGAATGGCGCCCTGACTTTCTCGAGCAGCTCGATGATCCGTCGCCCGGCGATCGCGTAACCGATCCGCAATCCGGCCAGCCCCGAGAATTTGGAGAATGTCCTGACAATGATCACCGGCTTTCGCCAGATATATTTGATCGTATCGCTCTGCTCGCTCGTGACATATTCGGTGTATGCCTCATCCAGAACCACGACCACATGATCCGGAACCGACTTCAGAAAAGATTCGATCTCGTCTTGCCCCACTATGGTCCCGGTCGGATTGTTCGGATTGGCGATGAAGATCAGTTTTGTTTCGGGCGTAATGCTATCCGCCATCGCCTTCAAATCGTGCGTGTGTTCCCGCAGCGGCGCGATAACGTTTTTGGCTCCGCTCATCTGCCCCAGCATCTGAAACCAGGGAAAGCTCGGATGAGCCGAGATCGCCTCGTCTCCGGGGCAAACAAAAGCCCGGACGATGATTTCCAAAACTTCAGTGGCGCCATGACCCAGGATAATGTTGTCGGAGGATATGCCGTATTTGTCGGCCAGGCCGCGCTTCAATTCGATGCCGCCATCTTCAGGATAGAAATTGATCTCCCGCAGAGCCGCTTCCAGCGCCAGCAGAGCGAGCGGCGAGGGCCCCGCCGGATTCTCGTTGGAGGCCAGCTTGACTATGCCGTCCAGACCAAGCTCCTTCTCGACTTCGGCAATCGGTTTCCCCGGCTTGTATGGGGAGATCGGAAGGATGCAGGGATTTGCCAACTGATGGTAGGAGCTTGGGGCCCCAATAGTTGTGTTGTAATCGCTCACGGGATTGTGACCTGCTCAAAGTAACAACAAGTGGTTCGGGCAAGGCTCCGCCCACCATCGACGCGCCGGGCGCGCCGCCACCGCCATTGAGGGTTGAGTTACTTGTTTTGATTTAGGAGTTAGGTTTCAGCGCGCACGGGTAACTCGCGGGCGGTAAAACGGTTTCTACCGCCCGCATCCGTTATGTCCGCCTCCTGAGCGGAAGATTACTCTCTGCGGTTTTCCCCCGCTCAGGCGGCCGGACTCTGATCCCGGCTTCGAGCTAATTCCGGATATCGGCTCTTGCGGCATCGAGGTGCGCAATAGCCGCATTGATCGTCGCATCCCTTAACGGTTTGTTGTCGATCCCCGTGGCAAGGGTGAGCGCGACTACCGCCTCCGCTATTTCCTTCTGAGCCTTGAAGTGCAGGTTTGCGCAAGTAAGGACTTTAAACGCGTCTCCTGACTCGGCGATTGCCAGATTGAGCAGTTCGTCCACGATGCTCAGGGTAGATGAGTTTCGAGCGCGAACCGCCAGATCACGCGCGGATCGAAGGTTTTCGAGCGCGTTGATCACCCGCAGGAACGACGCGACAGCCTCGACCTCGGTGGCCTGCAGTCTGATGCCGCCTGAAAATTGACCGGCTGGTGAATTGTTAAACGAGTCGCTGTTGTAAAACTCCACCGCGCCCTCGATCGTGCCAATCGAGTTGTCATGGAAGAAGGGAGCGGTATCCGCCGCTTCGACCAGAACCGGGACGTTGAAGGTGCCGTCTCCGCGCCCGCCTTGACCATCACCGTTGAGGAGTTGCCCAAAGCCTCCGTCTCGCGGGATCAACTGGGCTGGCGTCACCAGTTTTTGCGGCCGGGAGGGTTGATTCTCGACGCCGGTATTGAAGTTCAGGTTGGTCGTCAGGTTTGGCGGCACGTTAAAGAACACCGCCTCGACGCCGTCGCCGGCGCCGGCGTTGTTATGGCAGAAGAAGCATTTTCCAGCCCCGGCGTTCGAGCCGAAGATGCCGAGAATCGGAAAATTGCCGGTGGTGTTGAAGATCACCTGGCCTCTGGCCGCTCTTACATCCTTCAGACTCAAAGCGCCCGGTCCGGTCAGCACCAGATCCGCGCGCCGTCCGGTGGATTTCTGGAAGGCTTCAAACTCATCCAACTCGGCGACAGTTGGCAGGCGGAAGTCTCCGGCTATTCCCCCGCCTGCTGGCACTCGAGCCAGCGTCTTCGGATAATGCTGGGTGATCGCCCCGATGATGAATTCCCGGAGCGTTCCCGTGCCCGGAGCGCCATCGCCACTCCATCCGGTCCTTTCGTTCGGAGGGATAGTCGTCACGTCGACGCCGAAACTGGCGACAAGAGCGCTGCGAGGCGCCAGGGTGGTTGGCAGCATTGCCAGAGTGTGCGGGACTCCGCGCATCACGAACTTGTTCGCCAGGTCATCAAACCCGTCGACGTTCTCCAGAATCAACCCGAACTTCCTCATCAAAGTCGGGTTCTCGAAATTGTTTGCCAGCGCGGGTTGGGTCTCGGCCACAAACAGCGGGTCGTTTAGCGGCAAGTCCGAGATGAACTCAGGAGTGATCGTCAGGCTTTCATCCTCGCGATGGCAGGTTCCGCAAGTCCGGCCGTTGCCATTGAAGGTGTTATTGAAGAACCCGTTTCTTCCTCTGGTGATCAGGTTATTGACGCCTTGTTGCGGGCCGATCTGCGCCTCGGCCGTCGGCATGACTGAATCAAGCAGGCGAACGAAGACTCCGCGATTACTTGCCGAGGCTTCCGCCTTGGGATGATCGCTGAGCGTCCCGAATTCGCCTCGCTGCTTGGTGCGATACAGTCTGTTGAAGAGCGTCGTTGTCCCGACCAGCATCCGGTTCTCTATCGGACTCATCCCGGCTTTCGTGACGACGATGAGGTCGAGTTCAAAGTCCGCAAAGGCGCGGCTGCCTAAATCGGCTTTAAGCTTCGCCACCTTCCCGTCGTGCTGCAAACTGCCGATGCGCAACATGTTTTCGCCGGCCTCAGGCAATACACTGCCAACGCCATTATCGACCAGCCAGACATCCCAGCCTTCCGCTTTTGGAAGCCCATCGACATCGATCGACACAATTCCGTCAATCAGGTTCAGCGTAGCCTTTCCGCTGGCATAGTGGTGTTCAGTGGATAGCCCTTTAAACCAGCCCATCGGAACCACCCAGTTGCGGTCTCCGCCTGACTTTACGTACTGGGCCTCCCATTCTTTGTACCTGGCTTCCAGATTTTCAACAGTGGCAAAGCCCGTGCTGGCGTATTCACTATCGGAATTCGAGGCTGAAGTCGCCTCGTTACTCGATAGAGTCACAAATAGCGCACAGGCCATCAAGGCGGCTATTGTTACTAGCTTCACTAGTCTCATTTTCATTTTGTTCCTCCGGATCAGAGTTGGGGATCATGATTTGGACACAATCGGCCCCACAATTATCTAATGGCGGCCGATTGCACATGCAGATGTGCTACTACTTTATTGAAAATACGGTTGGCGGACTTCGTGTCGGTTTCGACAGCTTTATCGCATTCAGCACGGGACGTTCTTTCGTCGGCAAAAAGACCGCCATCCCTTTTAAATCAGCGGGTAACTCCGGTTACCGCATGATTTTGAAAATAGTCGCGCTACAGCCTACGAAGTTCTTCCGTTAGCCGCGGAAGAACTCTGTATGTTCGTTGCGTATGTCTTGTGTGTGTGTCTACCGAAGTTATTTCCCGGTATTACGTCCGGGAAGTCTTTTACTGTCGCCTTAGGAACATAATGCGCCCTATAAGGCCGAAAGACATGCGCCCGGATTATTTCAGATGCTCATGAATTGAACGAAGAAAGTTCGCCAGCGCTAACGCGCATATCGCCTTTGCTGTATCTGGCAACCAACACAGCCGTAAACCGGACACGCTACTCCGTACCGCTTGTTGTAGTATTGGCGCTTTGTTGAGGTATGGTTCGCCAAGCGCAGCCAGGGCGCGCAATCACGCGCGGTCCTTACCACTCCGGCGAGAATAGAGAGTTCGCGTAGTCGTTATGATGTATCGCGTAGATTCAATGGGCGAGGCGCGACACTCAGATCGAGATGCTCTTATCGCTGTCGTAAAATACCGAACAATGTAGGGTCCGGGGCTGCGACCTGCTACAGGGGATTACCAGCAATTGGCTATAACCAAGCGAACTCCGGCACAAATCCACTAGCTGCTGATACTTCCTGCTATGACACTGTCGCCAGTCATACCTGGCGTGGGAAAAAACCTCACTCTTTAGCGCAAAAGGGGCAAAGCATCGGAAATACAGGAGTCGCCCCCTTCCTTTCTCTACCCTTTGCCCTTTGACTCCTTTACGCTGAAAAACTCAACTCATATACCATTGACGGTATAGAGGAGACGAACACAGAGTCCCCTGCATATTTACTTACTGGCGGGTTTGGATATCAAACTTCCTATCTCTTGATAATGTCCACGGGGAACTAATCGCGGTGTAACCTAGCCAGAAGTACCACGGGTTTCCCTAGCGCGCAAATCAATAATTCTTATAGCTCTAGCGAGTAACTAACTTGAGGGAAGCATAACTTGACGGGTTATCTACTCTGGCAACGCGGACAGTAATACGTTGATCGGGCGCCTTGTGTGAAGCGGCGTATCAGCGCGCGGCAAAGAAGACATGGCTGGCCTTCGCGTCCATACACACGCGCCATCCGATCGTACTCGCCGTAACTCGTATCCAGATCTCCTGTTTCAATGTCGAATGGGTTGTCGTTGGCGATGGCTTCGTTGAGTACCGCCAAAATTTCCCGATGCAGCGAAACGATTCGCGGCCTTGAAAGTTTCTTCGCGGGCAATCGCGGATTGATCTTCGCGCGATGCAGCGCTTCGGAGACATAGATGTTGCCCAACCCCACGACCTTTGTCTGATCGAGCAGCGCAAGTTTGATCTGCTGCGAACTGCGGTTGAGCGTGTCGTGAAGATATTCGGGCGAGAACTCCTGGCTGAAGGGTTCGGGCGCAAGCTTGCTTAAATGCTTCACCCGGTCGAGTTCCATCGTGCGCGCCACCATCATCAACCCGAAATGGCGCTGGTCGTCGAACAACAGCTTCTTGCCGCCGTCCAGCCACAGCGCGGCATGCGTGTGCGGCGTGTGCTCGGCGTCCTGATCCAGATAAAGGAACCGTCCGGTCATTCGCAGGTGAGTGATCAGCGTGCGCCGGTTCGAAAGATGCGCAAGGATGTGTTTCCCGCGCCGCGCGACCTCGTCAACGCGCGCGCCTTTCAACGACGCCGCGAATTGCCGCGGTGAATTCTCCGGCGCGAGCCCGGCTCTGATAAGTTGAGCCTTGATGATCCTCTTTCCGGTGATCAAATCGCGCAACCGTCTTGTGACAATTTCTACTTCGGGTAGTTCAGGCATGACTGAGTGTTTACCACAGAAACGAAGAGGTGGGGAATGGAGAATGGGGAGTGGGGAGTGGGGAGTGGGGAGTGGGGAGTGGGGAGTGGGAAATTTCTTCCCCTACTCCCTACTCCCTACTCCCCACTCCCCACTCCCCACTCCCCACCTCCTCAACAATTCGGCGGGAAGATCGGGATGATGTAGTTCGCGGCCGACGTCAGCGTCAGCTTATGCAGGTTATGTCCCTGGTTGAACGCCTCAGCCACGCCTGCCGCATTCGCGTTGAGGTTGATCGCCGCTCCCAGAATCCCCTGGTCGATGGTCGAGAAGAGCCTCAGCCATCCGCTTCGGCCCGATGGCACGAACTGCCCAAACCTCGGCGTGATGCGTGGGAAGACGTTCGTGACGCTCGACCGGAATTGGCAGAGGCCGGGGTTGAAGGTGAAGCTCACACCTGTCTCCGCATCGTTGTAGAAGATGCCGAAGATGCTGGCGAGCGTCGCCGCGCCCGTCCCCAGATTGCCTCCGATCCGGTTCAGAATCAGCAGCGTGTCGTTGCCGTCCCCTCTCGACGGGATGTTGTCGAGCGCCAGAGCGCGCGGGATCCGGTTGTAGCTGACGCCGTCGAAGTTGATCACAGCCGTCACCGAGTTCTGATTGCAGAATGGCAGCCCGCCCGCGAGCGCCGAGATCGCCTCCGCCCCCAGGTTGGCCGTATGCCCCGAATCGAACTTCACATAGGCGTCGCCGATCAGCCGGTTGAAGTTGATCGGACATCCCGTCGTCAGGTCGGAAGCTACCGCCACGATATAACCCGTCGTGCCGGGATCAACGTCCGAGGCCAGGAAGCTGGTCGTTTGGTTGGGCGTCAGGCAGATGAAGTTGTCGGCCGCCATACAGGTCGCCGCGTCCACAAAGAACAGATGCACGGCCGCCGAACGTGTCGGATCGGTGTTGGTCAGGTTGACCCGCGTGTTCTGGCTGGTGGGCGATGTGGCGCTCGACGTATAGGCGTTGTAGATCAACACTGAGCCCGCCTTCTGATCGTTGACCTCGGAGGCCGCCGGGAAGATCAAGCCGGGTCCGGCCGGTGGACAATCTACAGTCACGCAGGCCGGCACCGTCAATGGCTGCCCTCCGCCGAAGATCACGGTCAGGTTGCTGCACAAAGTTGAGCCTGTGGGAATCAGGTCGCCGACCTGTATCAGGTAGTTAACTGTCACCGCTTGACCGGCGCCGAGTGTGGCGCTGAAGGTGATGGTCGCGGAGTTAATCACCGAGCAACTTCCGACGGTGGCCGCGCAGGTACCGGGTAACGCCAGCAATCCCCCTGGCAACGCCACTGTCGCCGTGACGGTGGTTGGCGCGCCGCTATTGGTCAGCGTGAAACTAGAGGGAATAGTATCGCCCGGACTAACACAGGACTGCTGACCGCCAAGCGAGTACCTCACCGGATTTGATCGTTCCACGGGCGTTGAGTAGGCGAACGCCGAAAGCCCAAGTCCCGACACCAGCAGCATAACGAGCGACGCCCGCAGCGCTGCCATCCAGGGTGTGTGTGTGCGCGAAAGACGCATAAGTAAGCTCCTCTTGAAAATTCGGTGATAGATTGAGTGATTGGCTTCGCAATAAACCGGCGATGACCTTCGCTCGGTGAAAACGGGGTCGCTCGTTGAGAGCGACGGATGCGAAATAGGGGGCCGACTATCAAATCTTTACCTGCAGGGCCTTCCCTGCCAACCCTGCCAACCCTGCCAATTGGACGTTCGAAGCCGACGGAAGGTGAGCGGCGCCGACAACAACCAAGTCTATTAAAGTGGGGCAGCGACACGCATTTTGCCCTCGCGCCGAACATGCGTCAATACAAAATCGCGCAGCGCGGGAGTGGGGAGTGGGGAGTGGGGAGTGGGGAGTGGGGAGTTACTTCCCCATTCCCTATTCCCTATTCCCTATTCCCCACTCCCCATTCCCCATTCCCCCATCCTCAACAGTTCGGCGGGAAGATGGGGATCAGGTAGCTGGCGCTAGACGTCAGCGTCAGCTTGTGCAGGTTGTGTCCCTGATTGAACGCTCCCGCGCCCGCGCCCGAATTCCCATTGAAGTTGATCGCCGCTCCCAGGATGGCCTGGTCGTTTAACGAGTACAGCTTCATCCAACCGCTCCGGCCCGCCGGCACGAACTGCTCGAAGCGCGGCGTGATGCGCGGGAAGTTATTGTTGATGTTCGATCGGAATTGGCAGACGCCCGGATCGAAGGTGAAGCTCACGCCGGTCTCCGCATCGTCGTAGAAAACGCCGAAGATCGACCTCAGCGTCGCGGCGTTCGTCGCCAGGCTGCCTCCGATGCGGTTCAGGATGAGCAGCGTGTCGTTGCCGTCAGCCCGGCTCGGGATGTTGTCCAGCGCCAGCACGCG
>Ga0187894_10001886_pt1 | contig 26105 bp, 11 predicted proteins | sample GBC1701081metaG_FD_136650 | JGI IMG/M metagenome (GOLD analysis project Ga0187894, IMG submission 136650) | White microbial mat communities from a lava cave in the Kipuka Kanohina Cave System on the Island of Hawaii, USA - GBC170108-1 metaG ... | reverse complement strand
GTGTCGTACTCGTCCGCAAATCCTTGCGGGTTCCTGATAAAGAATCCGTACTTGTCGTGCTCCAGAAATTCGACCTTGCTACCGTCTTTGAAAAACGTGGCCGATTTTACCTTCTTTGGCATCTTCGGCATCGCCAGCACCGGGTCTGACCAGTTTAGGATATGCAGGTAGACCTTGTTGCCTTTGCGAGTCGTCACGCCCCACGGGCGCGGGGTGAGCGGGCCGCCGCGCGTGCCGTAGATCGTCTCGCCGTTCTTTTCGAGCCACGCGCCAACCTGCTTCAACCGGTCCACGAATTCGGGCTGGATTTTACCATTCGGCATCGGTCCGACGTTAAGCAGAAAATTCGCGTTGTAGCCCGCGGCCTTTACCAGATAATGGACCAAATCCCTCGCGCTTTTGAACCTTTTGTCGTTCGCGTTGTAACCCCACGCTCCATTGATCGTTTCGCAAGTTTCAAGCGGCAGTTCGCCGACCTGCGACTCCGCGTTGAATCCGGCGGTGTTGTGTCCGGGCAGGTCCTTCTCGAACATCTGAAAATCTTCGCCGGGGAAAGGCTTGAGGTGATGGTTCGATCCGACCAGCGCGGCTGGCTGCAACGAGTGGATCAGTTTGTACGTTTGTTCAAATCGCCAATCGGCCTTCGGTCTGTCCCACATTCCGTCAAACCAGACGCCGCCAATCGGGCCGTAATTGGTCAGCAACTCTTTCAACTGCCCGTCCATGTAGTCAATGTATTTGAACCATTCGCCGCTCTCGGCCCGTCCCGCGGTCAACCCGGTTCGCCCGCGCGGGAAATAGTCGGGGTGGCGCCAATCGAGCTGCGAGTAATAGAAGAACAGCTTGATTCCCTGTTTCTGGCACTCATCGGCCAGCATCTTCAACACGTCTTTTTTGTAAGGCGTGCGGTCAACGATGTCCCAGTCGCTGATCTTCGAATCGAACATCGCAAAGCCGTCGTGATGCTTGCTGGTGATTGTGATGTATTTCATCCCGGCGGCTTTGACCAACGCGACCCATTCCGCCGGATCGAATTCACTGGGGTTGAATTGCGACGGGAGCTTTTCGTACTCGCTGATCGGAATCTTCTTGTTGTTCATCACCCACTCACCATCGGCGAGCACGCTGTAGACGCCCCAGTGGACGAACAACCCGAACTTGGCGTCCTGAAACCATCGCCTCGCTTCGAGGTTTTCCGGCGCCGGCTGGTACTGTTGTTGAGATTGCGACTGGGCGTGTGAACGTCCCGGAGCGACAGCCAGCAAGAAAGCGGCGGCGAGAATCAGACAGACAAATAGCGCGCGAATCCACGACCACGTAGGCATAAAAATCTCCCTTCTTGTCGAGCAAAAGTCAGGTGTGAACGGAAGGCGCGTATTCTATGTTGGGCGCTGGCCAAGCTCAAGGCCGGCGTTTCAAATCAATCTGAATTCATTCGCCGATCGAGCTACGCGCCCTTCACCCACCAGCTTTTCCAGATGCGCCAGCACGGACAATTCGGCCAGTTGATGCGCCGCTTCGGGCACGTCGGTGTAAACGGCCTTGACGATCTGCGGGATCGCGCTCGCGCCGGATCGCATGGCGCTGACGATCTGCGCTTCACGGTCGTGGCGGTGCGCGATGTATTCTTCGATCCGGCCGCGCGCGTCGGCGATCACAGGCCCGTGGCCCGGCATCAGCGCGGTCAATCGCGGCAGTTCAAGGTATCGTCGCAACGAGGCTAGGTAATGGTTCATGTCGCCCTCGGGCGGCGCGATGACAACCGTGCCGAAGCCGACGACGCAATCTCCGGTCAGCAGGCTTCCCGTGCGCTCTTCGTAAAAGCTGAGGTGGCCGCGCGCGTGACCCGGCGTCCACATCGCGCGCAACCGCCAGGTCAATCCGCCCGCCGGTCCGCCCGCCGGTCCGCCCGCCGGTCTGATTGCCGCTTCGGAGAGTTCGATCACCTCGCCGTCTTCTATGAAACGGTCAACGCGGACCTCGCCGCTGATGGCTTCGGCGGTCAGCCGGTGAGCGGCGACCGGCAGGTTGAATTTTTCGGCCAGATGCGTCACGCCGCCGATGTGGTCGGGATGCAGGTGAGTGATGATGATCTCTCGGAATCGCTTTCCCTGCGCGATGAATCTGGCGACCACGTAGTCGAGCACGGCCTGTTGATCGGGGTACGGCGAGCCGGGATCAATCACGACCATCTCGTCGCCGCCGATGAGGTAACAGTTGGTGTGCGTCGCGGGCGGGATTGTGGGCGCGCGCAACGGGCAGAGGAAGACGCCGTATCGGAATTGCACTCGCCGTTCCAGGTGATCGCGCTCTTCCTGCGAGACGCTGAGCATTCGCTCGGTGAAATCCTCGACGTCTTCGGCCAAGGCCTGAATCGCGCAGAAGATCGGCGTGACGATCACGCAATCGCCGTCAATCCATTTTCGAAGGGCCTCCTTCGGACGCAACCATTCGCCTGACTCCAACTCGCCCGGAATGATCTCCGTCTCCTGCCCCTCTGGCAGCCACGCCGCGAAGAACCGCGTGTTGTACCGTCGTGGAGAGGTCGCCGGAGTGACCCAGCGCGGAGCTTCGATCAACAACTCAGCGTCGAGCGCCAAACCTTCGCGTTCGAGCAGATCTTTGAATGAAGCCCGGCCGGAGTGCAGTTCATCGCGCATCGCCGCGCGTCTCTCCGCCGAAAGATTTTCGACTCCACGAGCGATCAACACTCCGGTCTCCTCGAAGATCTCGCGGATGGCGGTGACGCGCATCACAGCGTCCGGAACGTTTTCGGCGTTGAGAATCGGCGTCTCCGCGTCGGCGGCGTCGCGCTGGCCTCCGGGAAAGGCATGGTAATTGGCCATAAAGGCCAGCGTCTTGGCGCGCTTCACCCAGAAGACCTTTGGGTCGGCGGGATCGCGCAGCAGGATCATCGCCGCCGCGTCTTTGGGAGTCACGGGAGGCTGTGCGGACGGCCCCAATGGATTGATTGTTTGATTCATGATGTTTGACCGCGTTTGTCGAAAGAGCGTGAAGCTTACTCAATCACTTGGCCCTTTTCAACGGAGAAACTGATCAGTGCGCCCAACATCATGCGATTCGCGATTTACATCAACGAGCCGTTCGAGATCAATTCCAATGTCCCTAGCTTGACACTCTACCTACCGGTTGGTAGGCTTACGTGCGATTCTTTCGCACTGATCACAGTCATTTTCGTCCTTCTTGAATCATAACCTTAGTTGGATTGTCTAACGCGACTTTGACCAACGAGGTCAAGGCGTCTTGGCGCGCTGTAGCCTATCCCGTACCAGGGATTGCTCGACGTGTGTAACTGGAAGGAAAGAAAGAGGTGATCCGTATGCGAGTCCCATCAAATAAGCTAAGTTCAACCCGGTTATTGACACTCTTCTACGCCGCGATCTTCTTGACCGCGACGGCGCTGGCGCAAGGCACGAGCGGCATCCGTGGGCTGGTTACCGACCCGACCGGCGCGGTGTTGCCCAATGCCGTCGTCTCCGTCAGGCGCGTCGAGACGAACATCGAGCGCAGACTGACGACCAACTCCGAAGGCGTCTACATCGCCGACAACCTGCAACCCGGCGAGTACGAGGCGCGCGTCGAAGCGACAGGCTTTCAGCGGCAGTTGCAGCGCGTGACGGTGCTCACCGGCAACACCCACACGGCGGACTTCAGCCTCACTGTGGGCAGCGCCAGTGAGACAGTCCTGGTGACTTCCGAAGCGCCGCAGATCAACACAAGTGATTACAAGATAGATCAGGTGATCACGCGTGAGCGGATCGAAGAGCTCCCCTTGAACGGGCGCAACTTCCTCGACCTGGCGCAAATGGAGCCGTCGGTCGTGGTCGTCCAGGATCTGGATCCTGGCGGGCGCGCCAACAACTTCACGCAGGTCAGGATCGCTGGCGTGGATCCGTCGTTGACGCGCATCACGGCCGACGGGGTGAGCGTCAATGACCGGGTCACCGGCGGCGCCGCGACGAACTTCTCACAGGAGTCGGTGCAGGAGTTCCAGATTACGACCGCCAATTTCGACCTCTCTACCGGTGTCACCTCCGTCGGCTCGGTCAACGTCGTGACGCGGAGTGGAGGCAACCAGTTTCACGGCAGCGGGTTCTTCTTCTTCCGCGATCACAACCTGTCGGCCTTTCCGGCCCTCAAACGCCCGACCGACCCGGGTGACCCCAGCCCGTTTTGCGCCGACCCTCAGTCCGAAGCCTGTAAGCGGGCGCAGGATCCCTTCTTCGTGCGGCGGCAAACAGGCTTCACGCTGAGCGGCCCGTTCAAGAAGGACAAGTTCTTCTGGTTCGGAAATTTCGAATATATAAACCTGACGAACGTCAACGAGATCACTTTTAACCGCACTCAGGGCGATGGAGGGGCTTTCGCCAACACCTTCAATCACATCGGCAGGGGGTTTCTCCGGGGCCATCAATACAACATCCGCCTGGACTACAAGGTGAATGACCGCCACAACGCCTTCCTGCGCTGGACCGAGGAACATAACCGCAGTCTGCAGACCGAGGAGCAGATGGAGTCGGCCTGGGAGAGGGCCCGCAACAATTCCTACAACGCGGCGCTCGGCGTCACCAGCGTCTTGACCCCACGTCTGGTCAACGACCTCCGCTTGAACTGGAATCTCCTGACGCACTTCAACAATTCCGTGACGCCGGAAGATTGCCCCGATCCAGTCGGGTGTATCGGTGTAGGTGGACCGTTCATCCAGGTCTCGGGGCTGGGCTTCAGCCTGGGGAGCGTTGATTTCGCGGACCGGCGCAACCGCACCTATCAGGTGACCAACAACCTCAGTTGGCAGCAGGGGACGCATCGCATCCGCTTCGGCGGCGAGTGGGAAAAGTACATCCGCTTCGGCCTGACGAACGCTAACGCTGGAGGCACGATCACTCTTTTCGGGCCTGAGCAAGTGCGCACACTGAACCCCACGATCTACGCCAACCTGCCGGCCACGCTGAGGAACCCGGCGGCGGGCCGGATTACGCTGGCCGACATCCTGCAACTCCCCGTCCAAACGTTCACGATCCAACTGGGTGACCCAAGCTCGCCCGCGCCCTATAACCGCGAGCGCGCCCGCCGTACCGACCGCGTGCGGTTCTTTTTCCAGGATGGCTGGCAAGCGCGTCCCAGCTTCACTTTGACCTATGGATTGTCCTGGGTCTACGAGACGGGCTTGAGGAATTATGACCTCGACAAGCCGGAGTACCTGCGCCCGATTCTGGGAGGAGCGAACGCGAAACTCTCGCCGCCGCCCCGTGAATATGGCCTCTTCGGGCCGGCCCTCGGCTTCGCCTGGTCGTTGGGCAAGAGTAAAAAGACAGTGCTGCGCGGCGGGTCGGGGCTTTACTACGATTCAGACCTCGGGTTCACGCGCATCGCGGAACGGAGGCTGCTCGGCCCGGTGGGCAACGGGCTGATCACTGTCACGGGATCGAGCGTTGTCAATCCGTTTTGTACTGATAATCCGCGCCCGACCAATCCTGGCACACTCTGCAGCAACGGACAGCCCCCGTTTCTGATCGGCGGGGCGACCGGCGCGACGGTGACGGCGCTGACCGGCGCGCAGGCGCAAAGCCAGATTGCCAGCATCGTCGCCACGCGAACCCCGCCGGGTACAATCGGCGCGCTGCCAGGTCCCAGAAACATCGAACTGGCCAAGACCGGCGCCGGCATCTTCGACGCCGATACCCGCACGCCTTACACCATTCAGGCGACCGGCGGAGCGCAGCGCGAGATCATGAAGAACATGGTCTTGAATGTGGACTTCGTCATGCGCCGTGGGGTCGCTTTCGGCGGTCCTCACAGCGTTTTCTCTGTGGACCTCAATCGCTTCAACGCCGTCACGGTGACGGGGCCGGCTCGGCCTGATCTAACTTATAGTCTCACGCCCAGCGGCGCGCTGCCGGCCAACACTGCTCCGGCCCGCATCATCCGGCAATGCGCCGCCGCGGAGGTGGGGAACGTCAGCGCGCAGTGCTCGTCAGGGGCGATCAGCGTCTTCCAGTCCTCATCCAACTCGCGGTACTTAGGCATGCACGTCAGACTGGATAAGCGCTTCGCCGATCAATATCAGTTGACCGCATCATATGCTCTTTCCAGGTACTACAGTTGGAACGGGATTATTGACGCCAACAATTGGCTTGGGAGTTACGGGCCTAACGCGGCTGACCAGAAACACAGACTGAACATCAGTGGCATCTGGGAATTGCCGGAATATAAGGGCAAGGAGCGCTTCCTGCGCGGTCTGGCGAGCGGCTGGCAGTTGTCAGGCATCGGCCAGGTCCGCAGCCCGCTGCCCATCAATGCCAACCTGCTTGCGCTCGACCATGACGGGGACGGCATCAGCGCCTTCTACCTGCCGGGGACCAGCGTCAACTCGCTCGGTCGCAGCCTCAGCGCCAGCGAGCTCCGGCAGATAGTGGCAGCGTACAACGCCGATGTCATCGCGCGAAGCAAGCCCATTGTGGATGTTTATGGCAATAACCCGACAGCGGCGCAACTCGCGACTTGTAACCTGACCAACCCTGCTAACGGTCAGCGAATGTGTCCGCTCAGGACCCCGCGGAACCAGGCGTACCAGTTGATCAATTTGCCCGAAAACTTCTCGACCCGGGACTCTGTCATCTCCATGGATCTGCGCATCACCAGGAGCTTCAAAATCAAGGAGAACCTCAGGCTGCGGCTGATCGCGGAAGGATTCAACATCTTCAACGTCGCGAATCTGGGCGGCTATACCGGTGACCTGCTCAACACCGACTTCGCGCAACCCACTACCCGCGGTAACACCATCTTCGGCAGCAGCGGACCGCGCGCGTTCCAGTTGGCGGCGAGGATTAGCTTCTGAACATTGCAAGAGTATTTTCCATTTTCCATTTGAGATTTGAGATTTGTCATTGCCAGAAAAATCGCTCAATGCTGATGAGGCTTTGATGGTGTTACCCTCTGGCAATGACAAATCTCAAATGGGAAATGGAAAATGGAAAATGAGGCTGTGGTGTATTTTCACTCCGGGTCGAATTCGCCGTCCCTGATCATCTGTTCGCTCAGATATCGCGCCAGCCAATAGCTGTCCGGGTCTTCGAAGAGCGAGTCAAACGACGTTTCGCACAGAATTCTCTCCAGCTCTTCATCAAACAATTCGCTCACGAATTCGGGCGTATGCCTGACTGGTCGCCCGGCTTCATCGGTGACCGGCGCCGCGTCGCAATGCAGGATGCGCTGCGCGATCATCAGCCGGTAGATGCGGTCTGTCGCCAGATCTTCCATATGACCGTCGAGCAGGCTCGCGCCTTTGCCTCGCAGGTAATTGGCGCGATAGCGGATGACCGTCCGCACCGCCGCGCGCGTTCCCTCGACTGTCAATTGCCCGATGTTGCGCGGCGCGGGGCGCAAATCGGGATACCGCTCGGCGGCGGGGCGCCGGGCGTGCAATTGATTTGGCCGTGGGAATTGCGCGACGGCGATCTCGTTTTGATCGGGATGCCCGGTCCACGCGCCATCCATCAGGCAGCGCGCCTCGTTCCGTTTGTCCTGCTCCAGCACGGCCAACGCGCGCGCGTTCAATTCGGCGTCTTCGCGATTCGGATAGAGAGCCGTCATCCCGCCGATGGCCAGGACGCCGCGCCGGTGGCAGATCTCGGGCAGCAGGTTGCGCAGGCTCTGGAAGAACGGCGCGTCGTGCGGAATCGTATTGCGGTCCGGCAGCGCCCAGTCGGGATTGGGCAGATTGAAATGAATGAGGCTCGCCATGTAATCCCACCGCCCCAGGTTCAACCCGACGATGTGCTCGCGTAGGTTGTAGACGAACTCCTCCATCTGATGGGCCAGCGGATGCGATTCGACCAGCGCCATGCATTTGATCCACCCGCGCGGCCAGCCGAGCGCGATCTCAATCGCTTGGAACAGGTCGCGCCACCACAAAGCCTCTTCCGCCGATTCGGATTTCGGAATGTAGAAAGCGAGCGGGTGTTTGAGCCACGCCGGGTTGACCTGATAAGCGATCAGCGCCACGTCGAACAGTGAAGCCGAAATCAACTCATTGGGCAGCACGCCCGCTTGATTCAAATGCAGCCCCCGCGCGCGCGTGAAGATGACAGTCCGGTCTTCTGTGATCGTGATCGTCCGGTTGTTCTTCCGGTCGGCGTAGCTGAGTTCGCCGTTGAGCGCCCGGATGATGTTGCGCGCGCCGCGCATCAGGTTGGGCCAATAGTTGGCCATCGAATCTTCCAAATCGAGCATCACGCCGGGCGCGCCGCTGTTCAGCATTTTGACCACCAGTTCAGCGTCGTCGGCGGGGCCGGTCATCTGGTTTCGCTGGTCCTGTATCCACTCTGGCAGCTCGATCCTCCAATCGCCGGTCGTGGCTTCGGAAGCGGGCAGATGGCCGGGCAGTTGTCCGTTGTGCGCGCGGGTGAGCGCTTCGGCGCGTCTGGCCGCCAGAGCTTGTTGGCGCGGAGTGAAGACCCGGCTCAACGGCAGCAGAAAATCCATGAAGCCTTTGGGTAATTCCAGGGCGGGATTGAAACTCCGCGGCGCGCAGTTGATCCGGGCGACAGAGGTCATCTTCTCTTCGCCTTCGAACATCTCAGCGATAAAGCTATGTGTTCGATATTCTGAACGACTCAGTGTGTTGACAGACGCCATAATAACCTCGCATGAGTTTAACGATGTTTTTCGTCAGCCGGCCTGATTCAACGGCGCCGGCCTTCTCTTCAGACGCCTATTCGATGGTGACCGCGCCGCGTTCGGGATATTGAACATGGCTTCAAAGGATGATGTATGGTAGCAGGATTCCGGGGAGCGTCAATCATCGTGTTCGATATCCTGAACGTAAATTCGCGGCGCGGCGAATTTGCGTTCACAATGGTGAACAAAAGTCTTAAGATACGCGCCCCATCGGAAACGGATCTGTTATTCATATCGCGTGGCCGCGTGGCGACGCCCTGAAAGAATGAAAATCGCCCCCGGGTACGCGTCGCTTCCAGCGCGCTCGGCTTCGATCAAAGGCCGATTGAAGAAGCCTGGCGCGCTGGAAGCGACGCGTACCCAGGGATTTTCTGGGTAGATGATTATGGAAGATAGTTCTTCAAGAGCGGTTGAGCGGGCGCTGACGATATTGGAAGCGATCGCCGAGCGAGACAACGGGATGACCAACGCGGAGATCAGCCGGCGGCTGGAGATGCCCAAGAGTTCGGCCAGTTATATCCTGCGGGCGCTCGAACGGCGCGGTTACCTGCGCCGCGATAGTGAAACGAGCAGATACCGGCTGGGACTGAAAGCGCTCAGTCTCAGCCGCGGAGCGCTCGACGGATTGGACATCAAGGGGATTGCGCTGCCCGAGCTGCAACACTTGATGGAGCGTAGCCACCTGACGGCGCACCTTGCCGTCCTCGACCACGGCGAGGCTGTCTACGTCGAGAAGGTGGAGGCGCCAGGCTTTGTGAAGATGAATACTTGGGTGGGGCGCCACATGCCGATCCATTGCACCAGCGTTGGAAAGGCGCTGGTCGCGTGGCTGCCGGAGGCCGAAGTCAAGACTCTGCTCAAAGAGAGCGGGATGCGAAAACGGACGTCAAAGACCATTGTCGTCTACGCCAGATACCTGCAGGAGCTGGCGCGCGTCCGCGAGCAGGGGTATGCCGTAGACGATGAGGAGAATAACCACGGGGTGCGCTGCGTCGCCGCGCCGATTTTTGACGGCTCCGGGCGCGTGGTCGCCAGCGTCGGCGTCAGCGGCACGACCGCCCAAAACGGACTCGACCACCTGCCGAAAATCGCCGAATTGGTTAAGGAGACTGCGCGCAAAGTCTCTCAGCAGCTTGGGGGACAAACAACTTCGAATTGATGAACGGCGCGAATTCACGACGGTGAGTCATTGTGAAAAGCTCTCATGTGCGGGAGCGCGACTTCGGCTGTTTCGATTTAGTCATTTGTGATTACGAACGACTCCTGTTGCGTTAATAGCTTTTGCGTCACCATATCCCTGGCTTCAATGACTACAGCATAATTGCCAGATTGAAGTCCGGTCAGCTTGATATATTTCGCAAACGTCATGTGTGGCGCCGGCGTTGCCACAATCTCTGTCAGCACGTAATCCATCGGCTTCGTGACTGCCTGATCGTCTTTCATTAGCTTCAAAGACACCCACACCATCGGCTTGCCGGTTTCCGCTTTGGCGACGGCGTTATACAGTTCGAAGAAGACGATCAGGTTGTCCGTGTTCCGAAATTCGCGGCTGGGAGAGGGGCGAATCCGGATCCCGCCCTGGCTGAATACATCCAATGTTTCGGCGGTTCCGGGCGTTATTTTGATTGGCTCGGCGTAACGGCTCAGCGACGCTCCACTCGCCGAGAATTCTGAATTTAAGGTAGGTAACACGATCTGCTTCCTTTTTGCGGCGATCTTTCCTGAGAGCCGGTCTCTAAAGACCAGATCAATGTCGTAAATGCCCGGAGCAAGTTCCATGTCCTGCCGGAAAAAGATGTTATTCCGTAGAACGGATTTGTACTGTTCGGCGGTCAGAGGGATGTTAAAACCTCCTCCGAGCCGGGCAATAACTTTCCCCGGCGCTTCACGGATCACTCCAACCACGTCGAACTCAACAACCTGCTTATCCCCCTTGCGGTCGAACTTCATTGCGCTCGGTGGGACTTCGAGCGACATGGGAATTACATAGGTTTCTCCCCTGAATCTGAACGGACAGAACTCGACAAACAACGGTAAGGCGGGGGATGTTTCCGCCGCCGCAACATTGGCCAGTAGCTTCTTATCGTCCGGTGAAAGCGAGACGACCTCATCAGCGGCGTTGGCGTAATACCCGGCGCGCGAGGCGATCTGCAGATCGGGCCGCCGGACCTCCACCTTCAGCTTGCGGTAAGCGCCGTCAAAGTTCGCGTCGGCGCTGTAAAAGGCGAGCGTGTAGCGAGAGCGGATTTCCTGATCTATGCGATTCAGCCCTTTAGACAGATCGTTAGTGCCTTTGATGAACTCTCCTCCGGTATCGCCTGAAATCCGATACAGAATATCGTACTCGCGGTTCTGCCCCTCGTGCCGCACGTTATCAAACACATTCTCTCCACCGACGGCCCGGATCCGACTTTCGGTATTGGCCAAGCCAGAGACACCGGCGAGTGGCGCCGCCGGGACAGGGGATGTGGAGAGAGGAGAACCGGTCCTGAGTCCGGCGGAATCTATGATGTAGATGGCGACGTTCGCCCGATTGGCGATGTCGATCACACTCTGGACCTGCCAGTCGAGAGTCGCGGAGGTAATGAATCCTTGCGAGAAGAGCACGATTGTCTTTTTGCCCGTTATTCCGCGTTGCGACGCGCAGACCGCCGCGAGCGCGGCCAAAACGGGGCGCGCCTGCTGCATGCTTAGTTGCGCGCGCAATAGCGTGAATTGCTGCAGTACCCGATTCGCGATCATCGCCTCAGCTCCCGCCGATCCTTGGGCCGCCGCCGCCGCGCCGGCAGCCGCTCCCGACGGCGCTTGTGACGCGCTCGCTCCCCCCATACTATCCAACTTCGCCCTGGTCCCCGCGATTCCATCCGCTAATTGACCGCGTTCGAGGTTTTTATTCGAAATCGGTAAGCCGACGCCCTTCTCAACGGACGCAATGAGCTTCGCTTTGTCCTGTGTGAAGGGCTGCAGGAGTTGTAAATCATTTGCAACCCCGAACACCGCCACCGTGTCAGTGTCGGTGATACGTTCCCGAATATATTTGAGCGTTCCTTCCCGCACCTGTTTGAAGTTGGTCAGGTCTGTCGTCGCTCCATCCAGCACGAGCGAGATCATATTCGCTGGCGCGCTTCCGGAGGTGGCTGTCGTCGCCGGGCCGGCATTCTTTGGTTGGGACGCTTCATTGCCGCCACCGAGCGGCGGCGAGAAAAATTCGACCTTCTGAGCTACCCCGTTCTCAAAAACGCTGAAATCCTCAGCTTTCAAGTCTGTGACGTGCTTCCCTTTTTTATCCTTGACGATCACATCCATGGTGATCAGGCGCGTTTCCAGCTTGACCGTTTCGTCCTGCTTTTTTTGCGTCTCCTGATTGCCCTGTGACTGCGCCTCTGTCATCCGTAAGGACACTGCGACCATCACGAACAAACAGATCAGTAAACGTCTCGACAAGCGCAGTGGCGACATATTGAAGAAAGGTCTCGATATCGTCATTCTGGGCCTCCTCAGAAAATAACCACGTAGTAACGAATTTATTCGTTACGTGACTGGGCCTCCTCAGAAAATAATCACGTAGTAACGAATTTATTCGTTACGTCACGTAACGAATAAATTCGTTACTACGTGGCGTGCTTTCATTATTTTCCTTGAAATCTAACGTGGACGTGGCGCCGGCGGCGTCAAGAAGTCGTTCTCCGGCGTCTGTTTTCTGTTCTTATTCAGCCGTTCGACAATCTGCATCTCTTCCAGCGCTCGTTGCGGCTCATTAAGCCGGGAGTAGAGCAGAGCGAGATTGTAATGCGCCTTTGAGTCGCCGGGATCCAGTTTCACTCCGGTCTCCAGCGCCTGCCGGGCGCGCGCATAGTTCTTCACGCTCAAATAGACCGAGCCGAGGGCGACGTGCGCGTGAACGAATGAGGGGGCCAGACGTATCGCTTTTTCGAAGAGACCTTCGGCCCTCTCATTCTCGTTTTGGTCCTGCGCGATCAATCCCAGGTAATAGAAACCGAGGTGATCGAAGGCTCCGGGCGCGCCGGTCTCCTTCCGAAGGCTTTTCTCAAGCGACTCCCGCGCCTCAGGATTTCTCTTTTGTTTGAGCAGGATATAGCCGAGGTATAACTGTCCTTCGGAGTGATCAGGTCGCAGCTTAAGGAACTGCCGGAAGGCGCTTTCCGCCTCGTCAAGGTCCGGCTTTTCGAGTCGCGCGACGCCCGAAAGAAAATAGTAAGACGGTTCGCCGGGCTTGAGTTCGATGGCCCGTTTCAAGGCTTGCAACGCTTCGCCGGACAACTTCAAATCGAGCGCAATCCGGGCAAACTTGTAAAGCTGATCAGGCGAATTTGCAATGACGCCCCGGGCGCGACCGAGATAGAGCTTGGCGGTTTTACTATCCTCTCTTGCTTGCGCGACCATAGCCAGGCCCAGAAGCGCGTCGCCATTCGCGCCACCCGCGTCGAGGGCCGGTAAATAGCTCGCCTCCGCCTTATCAACGGCGCCCTTTTTCAGGTATGAGTCGCCGAGCACGGCCAACAGAGGGGCTGAAGACGGGAGAGATTGTCTGGCTGTCTCAGCGAAGCTGATGCATTCATCAACGCGTCCTAGAGAAAACAATACCCAGGCCAGCCTGTAGCTTGCTTCCGCATTACCGGGCGCCAGGCGCAGAGCCTCTTTCAATTCCACAACCGACTTCTCCGGCGCGCCCTTGAGCAGATAAAGGTGGGCCAGATTCATGCGCGCCCCGACCATTCGAGGATCACTTCGGATGGCTTGCACAAAGAGAACTTCAGCGTCGTTCAGTTTGCCTTGCCTGGCGCGAATTGTACCGAGGAGATTGAGCGCCGCGGCCTCGTTCGGCCTGGTTTTCAAGGCTCGATTTAACTCCAGCTCCGCCTCCTCAATCCGGTTGTCGCGAATGAGCGCCGCCGCCCGCTCAACCTTCTCCAGATGGCTTTGCGCCCGCGTGTTCAACGGAGCGAGAAGAAAGGAAGCCAAAAAGGCAAAAAGAGCAAAAAGGTGTAGCCTCACATTTGACCGTGGCGCCTGACTGATATCCGTACTCTCTATTCGACCTGGCATAACGCTCCCCACGGTTAAATAAGGCTGCCCCCTGACTAACGACCTGTCGTAAGGGTAGCTTTCCTGGTATCTCGTTGTTCAATGATTCCCTGGCCTTCTTTGACCGTCAGTAATCTATTCGCGCTCACGTTCGTTACCTTGTCAAGCGCTCCGCTCGGCCAGCGGATTTCAATGAGGTCTATCTTCGCGCGGTTCTCCAGGCCGAAATGCAATCGCAGATCGCTCTGGGAGATGTAGCTGGCGCCGCTCCGAACCTCGCCTATCTGCGTCAAATCTCCGGAGACGACTTTAACCTTTGCTCCGATGCCGTCGCGGTTGCTCTTCACGCCAATGGTCTTAATCAAAATGAAATTGTTCGCGTTACCGCCATCGTTGCGTAACAGTTGTGGCGGGCCGTCCAGATCGTTGATAACCAAATCAACATCCCCGTCGTTATCCAGGTCAGCGAAGGCGACCCCTCGTCCCGCTCTCTCCTGCGCGAGCGGCGCTCCGAACTGCGCGGCGACTTCCGAAAAAGTCCCGTTACGGTTGTTACGGTGCAGCAGCTTGCGCTGGCGGTAATGTTGCAATTGAGGGTAGACGTGCCCGTTGGCGATGAACAGATCGCCCCACCCGTCGTTGTCGTAATCGAAGAATTTGGTTCCCCATCCGACAAAAGGCATGCTTACGCGGGCGACACCAGCCTTATACGAAACGTCCGTGAATATATTTCGCCCGTCGTTATGGTAGAGCGTGTTGTAATCGTCCACGAAGTTGGTCAAAAAAATGTCGAATCGCCCGTCGTGATCATAATCCCCAGCGTCCACTCCCATACTTCCCTGTTCGGCGCCGTCCTGGCTCAGCGCCGTGCCTGAGAGAAAGCCGATCTCCTTAAACGTTCCGTCTCCGTTATTGCGGTAGAGGAGGTTCGGGGTCGAATCATTGGCCACATAAATATCGATCCGGCCGTCATCGTCAAAGTCGCTGCAAATCACACCCATTCCAAAATAGCCATTAGGATCGGACACGCCGGCCTTTTTTGAAACCTCCGTGAATGTGCCGTCCCCGTTGTTATGGAAGAGCGAATCACCCGAGCCGCGCATCCCCCTGGGGCCGCACTGTACGGCGATTCCCTTGTACTGGCATGTCTTGTCCTTCCCGAACTCCGGCAGATTGTTAAGGTCGTACTCCACGTAATTAGCGACGAAGAGGTCCAGCTTGCCGTCGTGGTTATAATCAACAAAAGCGGCCCCGGCTGACCATCGTGGATCGCTTACGCCGGCGGCCTGAGTAACATCCGTGAATGTGCCGTCGCCGTTATTTCTGAAGAGGTGATCCTGGCTCAGGCAGGTTACATATAAGTCAACGAACCCGTCGTTGTTATAATCTCCGACAGCCGCTCCCATCCCCCAGCCGACATCGCCCACACCGGCCTTATCCGTGACATCGGTAAATGCGCCGGCGCCGTTGTTGTGATAGAGAGAGCTCCTGGTTTTTCCGCCGGATTTCACCAGATCAACGCTCAGAGAGTTGACGAAATAAATATCCAGATAACCATCATTATCGTAATCGAAGGCGGCCACCCCGCCGCTCATTGACTCTACAAGGTACTTCTTTTCAGGCGAGGCGACGTGCCTGAATGTAATACCAGCCTGCTCCGTAACATCCGTAAAGCGAATCGCCGCGGGCGGATTTCCGGGTATTGGAGATATGATTCCCAACAGAATAACGAGAGACGCTACGCTGAGACCTGCCACAATTTGAGATTTTCCGCAGAGGAGTCGTTCATGTCGCAGTAAGCGGCGCCCTGAAACAACGAAAAGCAACCACGAAGAAACGAAGAAACGAAGAAACGAAGAAAGAACATAAACAAACCTCCGTGTCCTTCGTTTCTTCGTGGTTGCTTTTCCGAGGAGTCGCTCATGTCGCAGTGAGCGACTCCCAGAAAGAATGAGAAGCAACCACGAAGAAACGAAGGACACGAAGAAAGAACAGAAAAACCTTCGTGCTCTTCGTTTCTTCGTGGTTGCTTTTCTGAGGAGGAAAGAGAGAACACGGAACAAACGGAAAAAAGCCAATCTCACAAGCTTTCCGTCTGTTCCGTTATTTCCGTGTTCTCTCTTAATCTCCATTGCCAGAAGCTCCATTTGTAACCGTGCTCTGAAAATGATCAAGGGTTCGCCTGGCCACGGGCTTTCGCTTTGAGCCGGTTCGAAATCTCGATATGACTTTCGCCTTCCGCCTTCCGCCCGGCGGCAAGGTAGGCCCGGCCCAGTTGGTAATGAACATAAGCCTCGTCAGGCTTGAGACTCGCGGCTGTTTCAAGCCTTTCCACCGCTTCCTTGACGTTCCCCTGCAAAAGCAGCGTCTTGCCCAACTCATAGTGCGCCTCGGCATAGTCGGGCCGGAGTTGAATGATCTCCCGCATGATTTTGATCCCGCGCTCGCTCTTCTGATCCGCCAGCAGGACGAAACCAAAATGGTATTTGGCCTGAACGTCATTCGGGTTAATGGTCATTTCACTTTCGAACTCCCGCGCCGCCTCGTCGTGCTTACCCAGATTCAGGTAGATCAATCCCGCGTAGAAGTGCGCCAGCCGAGTCTTGTTGTCCAGCGCCAGAGCCGCGTTCAACTCTTCGAGCGCTTTATCCGTCTCACCCCGATCATAATGGGCCTGCCCCAGAAGGATATGAAGCTGCGGGCTGTCACCGGTCCGCGCCACCATTCGTTGAATTACCTGATTGGCGGCCTCCTGCTTTTTTTGTTTGATGAGGGAGATAGCAAGCATGTAATAAAGGCCGGTATCGTTCGTCCTGACGGCGATGACGTCGGCTAATAGCTCGGAAGCTTTCGCATAACTGTCTGTTATGAAGTAGCTAGTTCCGAGTAGCTGTTTAACCGAAACACTGGTTGGTTTGATTTTCAGTTCACTTTCCAGCGGCGGAATAGCTTGTTGATACAATTCGGCCTTGTAACAAGCCAGGCCCCAGTTGAAGCGAATGTCTTCCAGTTGCGGGTTCCACCTGGCGGCCAGCGCGAACTGCTCCGCCGCCCCGCGAAAGTCCTGCCGCCCGGCCCGCAGAAGACCAATGTTATTGTGGGCGCTGGCGATCACTTTTGTGTAGTAATCCTCGCCACTCTTCAACTCTCCGGCGGCCTTTTTATCCTGTGGGCGTGGCTCAGCCACGACACTCACGGCTGAGATCATCTCTACGATTTTGCTGTTCTGCTCGCCCAAACTGGCGGGGTTGAGGTAAATGGCGGTCTTTACCTCTTCTTTCCTGAGACCCTCGGTCTTCAACTCCGCCGCCAGCTTCAACTCTTTCTCGCCTTCTTCCATCCGCCCGGTTTTGAGCAGGGATTGACCAAGTTGGTAGCGCGCCCTGGCGACCTGATAATCATTGTGGCTCACGGAAGGCGTAAGGGCGATGCTCTTTCTGAGCGCTTCAATAACCCGGTCATGGTTCTCTGCCGCCTGGTACGCTTGACCGAGATAAAAGTAAGGATCCGGGTTGTCAGATTGGAGTTGGGAGGCCTTTTCTAGCAGACTGATCGCCGGTTCCAACCGTCTTTCCTTCAGATGAATGATCCCGAGATAATAATTGGCGAAGTAATCGTCCGGGTTTGAATCTAGGGCGATCTTGAATTCTTCGGCGGCGTCATTGAACCTGGAGGTTCCGTCTTTCAGCAGGTAAGTCAGTCCCAAGTAGTAGTGGGCGCGTGAGGACTTCGGATCGAGCGCGATGGCTTTTTTGAACTCTACTATCGCCTCCGCTAAAAAAACCGTCTCCCGGTAAGCCCGGCCGAAGATGATGCGCAGTTGTGGACGATCACCAAGCTGGCGGAGCATCCGGTTGTAAATCTGCTTTGCCGGAGCGAGCTGACCCTGTTTGAGGTACGCCAGCCCCAGCGTATATGCGACGTCATAATCCCTCGGCGCGAGTTTCAGCGCCGTTTCAAGCTCAGCCGCGGACCTGGCAAACTCTCCGCGCATGAACCATGTCTTCCCCAGCATGTGTCGCGCGTCAGCGCTTTGAGGGTTGAGGGCAAGCGCTCTGCGCAACGGTTCGGAAGCTTTTTCATACTGCCCTGTATTAAAGTAAGCGACCGCCAGATCAATGAGCGTTTCCGGCGCTTCGGGCCGGGAAAGAGCGGCGGCTTCGAGAGTCGTCACGGCCTTCTCATACGTCTTTTGCGCCAGGTAGATTTTCCCGAGTTTGCCGTAGCCTTCGGCCAGGATGGCGACATATTCGGCCTCCGCCGCAGTGAGATTGCCCGCGCGTTTATGCGCTTCCGCCGCTTCGTAATGCTGTCTGATCGTGTCCTGTGGGAAAAGAAGGGCTGCCAGCAGAAACACGAGAGGAAGAAAGACAGAGCGTAAACACATAATCTTAGTAACTGGCGTCCAACAGAAAAACGGAGGGCTGAAGTAGTAACAGCCCTCCGTCTTCAGTCGTCCAGATTGGGCTACATCAGAAAGTGAACTTCAAGCCGAACTGGATCTCCCGAGGTCCCCGGGTTGCGCCGAGGTTACCAAAATTCGTGTTGCCTACTTTCCCGAAATTCGGGTCAGAAGCGACATTCTGGATAGATAGGAGGAGATCAGCCGTGGGATTGCTAAAGAGAAAATTCGCGCGGTTGAAGAGATTGAACATCTCAGCGCGGAACTGGACTCCATAGCGCTCACGCACTCTCCAATTCTTGTTTAAGGAGAAGTCGACGTTGGCGATGCCAGGGCCACGGATCACCCCACGCCCCAGGGCGCCGAATCTTCCGACGCCCGGTAAGGCGAACGCCGCGGGATTGAGGTATCGCAACTTGTTGCTCGACTTGAGATAGACGGACTGTCCTGGCACAAGGTCAGGACGTTGAGTGCCGGCGGCGGCCAGCCCGGCGGTGTTTGCCCCGCTTGTTACGTCAACCGGAGTGCCATCCAGAAGGGAGACAATGCCATTGAGCTGCCAATCTCCCAGGATATTATTTACGAACGCGCCCTGGCTCTTGAACGATGGCAGCACATAAACCGCGTTGGCGACAAACATCTGCCGGCGGTCAAGGTCCGCATCGCCACGGTCCAGAGCATAGTTGAATGGGTCGGTTGTGGCGCTGGTATATGACTGTAGCGGAATGTTCGTAATGGCATGGCTCCAACTGTAAGACGCCTGGAATGCCAGCCGGTCAGCGAAGCGCCGGTTCACCCAAAGCTGAAGCGCATTGTAAGACGAGTTACCGGTCGACTCGCTTCCTCGAATGGGACCGAGGCCTTTGCGAACGCGGTTGGCATTAATCAGGTCACCGCTGACGCCACCCTCGGTAAACCGGGCGGCTTGAGCGATCTGCAATCTGGCGCTGGGAGTTATGTCATTGTAGGCTACGTCACGCCGCCAGATGTGTCTCCCACCGTTCCCGATGTAAGAGGCTTCCACCAGGGTATCCTTCATGATTTCGCGGGAGATGGTGACGTTCCACTGCCAACTCTCGGGCGGGCGGAAGTCAGGGTTGGTCGCATCGAACTGGGTGCTTGAACCTACTCCCGCGACCGCATTCTTCAACCCGGGGCCGATCGTATCCAGACTGCGACAGGTCGGACAGTCTGTCAGGGTGGTTCCGCCTTGCCAACCGCTATCAACGGTTACGGTCCAGGGAGGATTGTTGGCCATGCGGAGAAGGTCTTCAATGACCTGCGAACGGCTCATGTAGCGCCCGGCTCCCAGGCGGAGCGCGGTCTTGCCATCACCGGTGAGATCCCAGGCGATGCCTATGCGTGGCTGGAAGCCCTTGTTATAGGAGTTGACCAGAGCGCGGGGTAATCCGGCCTGATCAGACTGATCGGCCCGCACTATACCGCTCAATGGGTTCCTGCCGTCATAACGATTCAGGATAAAGTTACTGACGCGATCATTCTTCGAGTAGGCCGGAGAGTACTTCGACCACCGCAGACCCAGAGTGAACGTGACCCGCGGACTGAACTTCCACGTGTCGTTCCCATAAAACTCCAGGTCACGCCAACGGCCCAAGGTCATCTCCTGATGATCTCTTTCAGTGTACTGAGTTACCGGCAGGTCCTTGAGCAGGAGCTCGGAAATCAGATTGCCGGTTCGTCCGTTACTCGACTGAACCGTGTAAAGACCGCTGCCGCCGTCGAACTGCTCGTCCTTGATGTTGTGACTGAAGAGCGCGCCGAATCTGAAGCTGTGACCGCCCACCACCTGTGAGAAATCATCCTTCCAGACGAATAGGTCCTGGTGATTTTCCCAGGGCGCCTGGTGCCACAGAGTGGGATATCCATCCGTTCCCCAGCCCACGGTGGGAAGGCCCGTGCCTGCGACGCGCGGGAAGACCGTCGGGAACTTGGAGGCGATCTCCTGGTTAAGCGCGTCGCCCGCCTTGTTCGTCGCCACAAAGATGTCGTTGCCCGCCATCGAGAACTGGAACTCGTTGACGGTGGATGAAGTGATGGTGTTCGTCAGTTTGACGGCGAAACTCTTGCTGGGCTGATTCCAATCCGAACTCAGAGTTGGGAAGGGAGTATTCCCCCAGAAATTGCCCGCCGCATTATCGCGATCCCAGGCCTCATTGATATAGCGAACCATCAGGTTCATCTTGCTGCTGACAACCACATCACCGCGAATGAGGTCCTGACGGGTGGCGACAGGCTCCAATACCGACGAGATCCAGTTGGTCGTCGACGAATTATTGGGAAGAGGAAAGATCTTCATGATGGCAAGGCCGGCGGGACTGAGCCGGTTTGCCGGAATCTTGTTGCCCGGGAAAGGCTGACCGGTAAGTGGATCTTTCGGCAATGCGGCTGCTGTAAGCGGGCCGCTGAAATCTCCGACCCTCTCCAGGGCAGTCGGGACTTTGGCGCTCAACACGGTGCCGCGCCCCTCCCGGCGCCATTCCTCCGAATAGAAGAAGAAGATCCGGTCCTTCTTGATCGGCCCGTTGAAGTTAAAGCCGAAGTTGTTATAGCGCAATTTCTGTTTGGGCTGATTCGCCGAATTCAACATGAAATCGGACGCATTGAGCGCGTCATTGCGGAAAAACTCGAAGGCCGCGCCGTGAAATTGATTGCCGCCTCCTTTGGTGATCAGGTTGATGACGGCGCCCTGCGCCTGACCGAACTCCGCGCTGAAGCTGTTGCGTTCGACGCGAAATTCCTGAATGGCGTCAATGGATGGAAAGACCAGCAGTGTGGCGTTCGACCCCACATCCAGGTTGTTGACGCCGTCAACGGTCCACAGATTCGCGTTCGACTGATTTCCGTTGACCGCCATATCCACGTGGGAATCAAGCCCGGTGCCGCGGGTCGCAAAACCGCCGCCGTTCGCGGGAGAAACGCCGGGAATCATGGTCACCAACGCGGCATAGTTGCGCCCGTTCAACGGCAGTTCCGTCACCTGCTTCTCCGAAACGAGACTGCTTACGTCGCCGCCGGTTGTAGCCACCTGGGGAGCTTCGCCGGTCACGACGATTGTTTCACTCACCTGCCCAACCTGAACGATCAGGTTGATGACCAGGTCCTCGCTGACGTGCAGTTCAACCCCGTTGTTGACCGTCTTCTTAAATCCCTGCGGAGCCGTACTCACCGTATAAACGCCGGCGGGTAGACTGAGAGCCGAAAAGAACCCATTCCCATCCGTAGTGACCGTCCGGGAGAGCCCCGTCCGCTCTTCCTTAATATCCACCGCGGCTTTGGGAACGGCGGCGCCTTTCGGATCTCGCACAGTCCCGTTAATACTACCCACCGTGCTCGTTTGGGCCTGAACTACGACAACCGAACCCAAACTCAGAAGAAAAGTCGCTGTCATGTAGAGCAACCTGCTCAGTGCGGGTCGCCCCCTTTTGTTCAACATAACGACACACTCCTTTCGCGTTTGTTTCTGATAGATAAGGTTAGAACTCATCCAGCAGGCCGAGTATTTCCAGGGCGGGTAGTCTGATTACAGTCCCAGACGACCTATCTATTTACTACTATTTATTAGAATGGGATGTTGACACTATTGAAGCGGGTTCAAGCCTATCCAAGGAAGGAGTTAGCTTGAACCCATTGAAGTACACCTGTCACACGTCACATTAGGCTTTAAGTGAAAATTTGCCAGTGTAATTACTGATACTTAACCTGTTAACCACCGGTTAACAGGTCCTTCCAAATTTATGGTCCCCATTAAGACCCTTAAGAGTTGATGCTCACCCAAGATTTCTATCTCATCCCAAGAAATTATTATTGAACGATCAACGATGATTGTTTTATGATTGAAAACCTTCTTGTCGCGGATGAATTTGAGCGGTCCGCTTTAATCTTTCATTTCGAAGTAAGTTCGGAGGCAAACTCACATGAATCGCAGAGGTTTCCCCAAAATCTCTAATGAGTACTGCTCGCGCGCCACTGCGTTCTGGCTTGTGTTCATTTTCCTGTCCGCCTCGGTTGCGGCGCAGCAGTCAGCCAGGCCTGCGCCGGTGGAAATGCAGCCGATGGCGGCGCATATCAAACGTTTGATCGAGACGCTCGATTACGTCGGCGCGCCGCTCGATCCCGTTGACAAACAAGCGCTGGAGCAGGCCATCAATGAGACCGACGCGGGGTTGGCCAGTCGCGCGATCCAGGATGTGCTCGACAAACACCGGTTGATTGATATCCACATCGGCCCGGAAAGACGCGTGCGGGTACAGCAAGGCGGGGTCAATCCCGAACTTGTCGAACATGGCTGGCGGACGTTTATCGTCAAAGTCCGCAACGAAGCGGACGTGACCGCGCCACTCGAAATCGAGAGCATGAACGCCCTGCCCGTGCACGCCCGCTCGAAAGTTGACTCCCATAGCCCGCTCTCGCACAGGCCCAGGCCGAGCATTATGGAGAGCGATGTGGCCAATCGCTGGCTCGAAATCAGCCTGTATACCAAACCGCCGATGAAACCGCGGCTTTCAGGTCTCGTCTTCGAATACTTCATCGTGCAGCTTTACAGCCGCGACGCGGGCAAGCGCGAAGCCAAACTCAGATTCAACGTCGGCCAGGGGATGCAGGACATCGGACTGCGCAACGAGGTCGACATCGTCTTCAACTGCCTGCCTTCAACTGACGTGACGTTGCGCGTCCTGGATGAACAGGGCAAGCCAACCACCGCGTCTTTCATCATTCGTGACGCGCTAGGTCACATCTATCCTTCACAGGCCAAGCGCCTCGCGCCAGATTTCGGCTTCCAGCAGCAGATCTATCGCTCGGATGGCGAGAAGCTCAAACTCCCCGCCGGCGACTACACGGTCGAATTCACGCGTGGCCCGGAATACCTGGTCAAGCGACAACCGCTCAAAGTGGTCGCGGGCAAGCCGCAGACCGCGACCTTCCGCCTGGAGCGCTGGATTGACGCGGCCAAGCTCGGCTGGTATTCGGGCGATCACCACATTCACGCCGCCGGCTGCCAGCATTACGAGACCCCGACGCAGGGCGTGCGGCCCGAAGACATGATCCGCCATATCCTGGGCGAAGCGCTCAACATCGGCAGCGTGCTCACCTGGGGGCCGTGTTACTATCACCAGAAGCAGTTCTTCGAGGGCAAGATCAACCAACTCTCAACGCCAGCTCACCTCATGCGATATGACATAGAAGTTTCAGGCTTCCCATCGAGCCACAACGGCCACCTGATGCTGCTGGGCCTCAAGGATCAGGACTATCCCGGCGCGAAAGAGATTGAGGACTGGCCTTCCTGGAACCTGCCGATTCTCAAATGGGCCAAGGCGCAGGGCGCGGTCGTCGGCTACACGCACTCCGGCGCGGGCCTGGCGGTGAGGACCACCGAATTGCCGAACTACGAAATGCCGCGCTACGACAATGTCGGCGCGAATGAATATGTTGTGGATGTGACGCACGATGCGATTGATCTGTATTCCACCGTGGATACGCCTTCCGTGTGGGAACTCAACATGTGGTACCACACGCTCAATGCCGGTTTCCGCCCGCGAATCGCCGGCGAGACCGATTTCCCGTGTATTTTCGGCCAGCGCCTGGGGATGGGGCGCAGCTACGTTCAATTGGACGGGCGACTCGATTTCGACGCCTGGCTGCAAGGTTTGCTTGACGGGCGCTCTTACGTCTCCGAGGGCAAGAGTCACCTGATGGACTTTCGCGTCAATGGATTGCTGGCCGGGATGCGTGGAAGCGAGATCAAGCTAGACAAACCGGAGACTGTGCGCGTGACGGCCAAAGTGGCCGCGCGACTCGATGAACAACCGAACGAATTTATTCGCGGGCGGCGCCAGGAGCAGCAGCCTTACTGGGATGTCGAACGCACACGCATCGGCAATACGCGCGAAGTACCGGTGGAGGTCGTCGTCAACGGACGACCGGTGGCGAAGAAAAATCTCCTCGCCGACGGCTCCGTCCGAGAACTGACTTTTGAATTGCCCATCGAGCGCAGCAGTTGGATGGCGCTGCGGATTTACCCTTCGGCGCATACCAATCCGATCTTCGTCATCGTCGGCGGTAAGCCAATCCGCGCTTCGCGCCGGAGCGTTGAGTGGTTGCTGAAAGGGGTGGATCAATGTTGGAGCCAAAAGGCGCCCAGGATCGCCGAGAAAGCGCGCGCGGAGGCCGCCGCCGCTTACGAGCACGCGCGGCAAGTCTACCGCCGCATCCTGGCGGAATCGGATCAGGACTGGACAAAGTAGAACCGGCAGGAAAATATAACGAGTGACTTCATCACCGGCTAATTTCCGGCGTCTCGACGGCCGGATCACTACAAACAAAAGGGGAACCATGAAACTCAGAACACAAACACTGCTTTGTCTCAAATTCGGAATACTGTTGATCCTGGCGCTGCCGGCGCGGGCGCAGGATTTTCGCGCCAGCCTTTCCGGCCAAGTCACGGATGCGAGCGGCGCGGCGATGCCGGGCGCGACCATCACCGCCCGGAACGTGGCGACGAACGCCGCTTACAAAACCGAGTCGGGCGCTGACGGCGAATACGCGCTGCGCAATCTCGACCCCGGCGGTTATACCATCACGGTGGAAAAAACGGGCTTTCGCAAGCTCGTGCGCGAAGGCGTCACCTTACAGGTGTCAGCCCAGGCGACGCTCAACCTGATCGTGCAGATCGGCGACGTGGCCGAATCCCTGACCGTCCGCGAAGACATCGCGCAACTGCAAACCGAGACCGCCGCGCGCGGTCTGGTGATTGACCAGACGCGCGTGCTCAACACGCCGCTGCAAGGGCGAAATATGTTCGCCATCGCCTGGTCCGTGCCTGGCGTGCAAATCGTCGCCTCGGTGACGCGGCTGCGTCCCTTCGACATCGCCGGCAGCACAGCCATGCAGATCAACGGCGGGCGGCGCGGCCAGAACGATGTGCAGGTGGACGGGGTCAGCGCCACCTTCCAGGCCGGGCAGATTTCGTTCGTCCCTTCGATTGATTCGGTCGCCGAATTCAAAGTCGTGACCAATCCCTTCGACAGCCAGTACGGCTTCACGACCGGCGGCGTGGTCACTTCAGTCACCCGCTCGGGCGCGAATCAGTTTCACGGCGGCGGCTTCGAGTTTTTGCAGAACACGCTCTTCAACGCTAACGAATTCAACTCGAACCGCGCCGGCATTAAGCGCCAGCGATCGAACATCAACACCTTCGGCGCGAATTTCAACGGCCCGATCTTCCGCGACAAACTCTTCTTCGCCTACTCTTACGAAGGCATTCGCCAGAGTATCCCTGACCCGTTCACCACTTCGATTCCAACTCCGTTGCAGCGCGCGGGCGATTTCTCGCAAACCCGCTTGCCGAACGGCCAATTGCAGGTGATCTACGATCCGCTCACCACCCGCACCGAAGGAGGCCGCCTGGTGCGCGATCCGTTCCCTAACAACAAGATTCCTGATAACCGCATCAATCCGGTGGCGCGGGCCGCGCTCGCGTTCCTGCCGGCGCCGAACGCGCCGGGCGACGCGCAGGGATTGAACAATTACACGAACAGTTCGGCCACGCCGCGTTTCATCGGCAACTTCACCGCGCATTCGGGGCGCATGGATTACAACCTCTCCGATCTGACCAAGCTGTTCGGGCGCATGGCCTTCAATCGGCTGGACGAAGAGCGCGGGTTCCGTTACGGCAACGCGGCTGATCCGGGGGGCAACATTCCCTTCCGGCGGCAGAATTACAACGGCGTCTTCGCCGTCACGCATACCCTCAGCCCGACCAGCGTGGTGGACGCCCGCTTCGGCGTGGCGCGCTTCACTTCGCCGCAGAACAACAGGCTGGGAGCGAACTTCGACCTGTCGAAGCTGAATTTTTCGCCGCGCTTCACAGGGCAGGCGCTCAATCACTTTCCACAATTCCGCTTTCAGGATTATGAAGGCCTCGGTTCCGCCACCACCC